>Ga0164315_10002214_pt1 | contig 14872 bp, 9 predicted proteins | sample GuaBasSedimGuay6_FD_113737 | JGI IMG/M metagenome (GOLD analysis project Ga0164315, IMG submission 113737) | Subseafloor sediment microbial communities from Guaymas Basin, Gulf of California, Mexico - Guay6, Core 4569-2, 0-3 cm | ecosystem: Environmental > Aquatic > Marine > Hydrothermal vents >... | reverse complement strand
TTTTTTATAAAACAATAATCTATTTGATACCTACCATCTGCTCAAGCATATCAGTGGTAATTGACTTTGGTCTTTCCAGTGGATAACCCAAAGCTCTGTCCCAAATAATATTTGAAAGAACTCCCAGAGATCTTCCTATTGAAAATAATACAGTATAAAAATCATATTGAGTAACGCCATAATGCCATTGAACAACTCCTGATTGAGCATCAACATTTGGCCATGGATTTTTTGCTTTTCCTTGTTCTTGAAGAATTGGTGGAACAATTTTGTAAAGCATGCTTACATACTTAAACAATTCATCTTCAGGTAAATGGTCAAGGCAAAACTCCCTTTGTATCTGATAACGTGGATCCGTTTTACGTAAAACAGCATGGCCAAATCCAGGAACTACTTGTCCTCCTTCAAGCGTTTCCCACACAAATTTCTTCATTATATCCTCACTTGGAACCTTATCCCCCATTTTAACTCTAATATCCTGGATCCAGCGTAGTACTTCCTGATTTGCTAATCCATGTAAAGGACCTGCTAAACCATTAATCATTCCGGATGTAGCATAATAAATATCTGAAAGAGAACTTGCAATCAAGTGACCAGTGTGAGCACTTACATTACCACTTTCATGATCAGCATGCAGAATAAAATACATCCTGGAAACATCATCATATGGCTTGTCTTTACCCATCATATAAGCAAAGTTACCACCAAAGTCTAATGTTGGATCCTGATAGATATATTCTTTTTTGCCATACAACTTATTATAAATATAAGCACCTATAACAGGCATTTTTGAGATAAGGTTTAACGAATCTTCAAAAGTTGGATCCCAATAATCCATCTTATCCATTCCTCTTTGATACTTCAGGTTAAATATCGACTCTCTCTGCATCGACATAACTGCAGCAGATAGAATAACCATTGGGTGACTATTATTTGGAAAAGCATCAATTACCTCATAAACATATTTTGGTAGTTGTCGTCTGTTTACTGATTCATAAATTAGTTCAGCCACTTCATCCTCAGTAGGTATATCTCCTGTAAGCAATAGAAAAAACAAGCCTTCAACGTAAGGCATCTTTGCTCCTTGCGGTTTAGGAAGTTTTTCAAACACTTCGGGGAGTGTGTAACCCCTATATCGGATACCCTCAAATGGATCGAGGTAAGATATATCGGTTATCAAACTTTTAATTCCACGCATTCCTCCTATAACCTGTTGAACGGTTACTTCATTTATAACTTTCTCACCATGATTCTGTAGAAGTTCCTTCACTCTCGGGCGATGCGCTTCAATTTTTTTAAATAATTTTTCTTTTAAAACAGACATTTCTATAATTTGATTTTCTTGTAAACTTAAATATCAATATATTCACATTTTTTAGATGTGTTTTTTGAGGCCGTAAAAATAGTAAAAAATGACATACATTTTGTCATAACAATAAAGTATTCTGCAAATTTATATCCCTTATAAATAGCGGTTTACGTACAATAAAGTGTTAATTAAATCACAACAAAACTAACTCTAACATTTATCATGATTAAAGGGCTTAGTCCTAACTTATTCCGTTTAATATTTGATCAAACTTAAAACTTCTCCATTTCACCGACTGGTTTCCACCATTCACCGATTTTATGTTTTCCACCCCACGAACTCAGTATATATTTGCCCATAAGTTTGACAACAACAATAAAAATTATAAAAAATGGAAAATTCATCTAGACTTTACAGATCAGCCAAAAACAAAACTATCGGTGGTGTTTGTGCTGGACTTGCAGATTATTTCGATCTTGATGTGGTACTCATAAGGGTAGCATTTGTTTTATTACTTTTATTTGGTGGTGGCGGTTTTCTTGCCTATATAATTCTATGGATAGTAATTCCACAGGAGCCATTGGATTTTACGAGAACCGACAATATTCAAGGGGAGGTTAATAATATGGACGAAACAACCAAACCAGGTGTTGAATCACAAACCAAAAAACACAACACCAGTCTTATTGCCGGTATAGTCCTGATCTTAGTAGGATTAGTAATCCTTTTCGACCATTTGCTACCCTATTATAATATTACTGATTTTTGGCCAGTAATTTTTGTAGTTATTGGAGTATTATTGATAAGACCAGAATTAATAAAAACCAAGCAAGCAGAACAAAAGGATAATACAGTAATTATTTCTGATCCTGAAAAGGAATAGAAATGAGAAATTATAAAAAAAGAATTTTAAACATTTAAAAACTAGAACAATGAAATTCAGGAATATTTTTTGGGGAGTTATTTTAATTTTTGCAGGAGTTTTATTCATACTTCAAAACCTTGGAATGATATACTTCGATTGGCTATCACTTTGGAGACTATGGCCAGTTATACTGGTATTATGGGGTGTTTCCATTATCCCTGTAAACAATTGGATAAAGACATTATTGGTTTTATTAGTCCTCGGTGCATCAGTATCTTTTATGCTAAACAAAACAGTTTACTTGGGTGATGACAGACATCACCGTTTTGAGTTCTTCAGCGAAGAATTCTTTGAGGAAGATTTTGAAGATACGAACAGAAGATATAGTACACAAACTTTTAATATTCCCTATGAAGACAGTTCAAAATATGTAACATTAAATCTTGAGGCAGCTGCTGGTAAATTTGTCATAAAAGAAAATGCTGATGATTTATTAAAATTCAGAAGAAAGGGAAACAGTTCAGAGTATAGTTACATTTTAAAAACTATAGATAGTTCTTCAACCATTAATATAGAGATGGAAAATGCGTCAATTAGCCTTGGCAAAAACCACACAAATGTTGTTAACATTGAACTTAACGATTATCCTGTATGGGATATTGACCTTGAAGCTGGAGCCGCTTCTGTTGAATTTAATCTTGAAGATTTTAAAATTAAAAATCTGGACATTGAAGGAGGAGCAGCATCTATAAGTGTAAAGTTAGGGGATAACTATGCAGAAACACATTTGAATATTGAAGCAGGTGCTTCCTCAATTGTAATCAAAGTGCCGGAGGAAGCAGGATGTAAATTAAATCTTGAGGCTGTGTTATCAGGAAAAAGGATACAAGGATTTGAAAAAATAGACCATGGGCAATACCGTACAGCAAATTTTGACGAAGCCATAAACAAGGTCTATATCGATGCAGAAGCAGCCGTATCAAGTTTTACTATCATCAGGTATTAAATTTCTTAAAATACCTGTCAATATATATACGCGATTAATTTGAAAGAGAAGACTAATATTAGTCTTCTCTTTTTTTATACAATAAGGGTGAGATTATAAACACTTTTTCAGTACTTTGCACGTTTCTTTCTAAAAAATACTGATAATGAGAATAAAATATAAGTGGTTGTTGGTCTTGTTTTTAGGGTTGATCTTTTCGCCTATGATTATTATGGCACAGCAGTCCACTGTTAGAGGATTTGTTTATGAGGAGGAAAGTGGTGAACCAGCCATGTTTTCAAATATCTTTTTAGAAGGAACTACTTTTGGCTCATCGAGTGATGTAAATGGTTTCTTTTTAATAAGCAAAGTTCCTCCGGGGAGTTATATTTTAAAAGTTACTTATCTGGGATTTGACACCATTACTGTGCCCATTTTACTGGAAGAAAACAAAATTCTAGACAAGAAATTTTTTCTAAATAAATCATCAGTAGAACTTGAAACTGTTACTGTCAGCGGAGAGCGTATTGCTGCCAGAACAGAGACGAGAACATCAGTTGTAAAAATAACACCCAAGGATATAAAACAAATACCATCAATTGGTGGTCAGGCTGATATTGCACAATATTTACAAGTTGTACCAGGTGTAGTATTTACAGGTGATCAGGGTGGTCAGTTCTATGTTCGAGGTGGTTCGCCTATTCAAAATAAAGTTATGCTTGATGGTATGATGGTTTATAATCCATTTCATTCCATTGGTCTATTCTCTGTTTTTGAAACTGACCTTATCAGAAATGCCGATATCTATACAGGAGGGTTTAATGCTGAACATGGTGGACGAATATCATCTGTAATGGATATTACTACTAAGGACGGAAACAAAAAAAGGATTTCAGGTTCTGTGGGTGCCTCTACATTTGGTGCAAGGGTAGTTTTGGAAGGACCTATTGTGAAGCAAAAAGCTCCCGATAAAGGAAGTTCGTCTTTTATATTATCGGTTAAAAATTCCTATCTCGAGCAGAGTTCTAAGATATTTTACGATTATATTGATGAAGATGGCCTGCCATTTAACTTTATGGATATTTATGGTAAAGTATCCATCAACGGAGCAAATGGCTCGAAAGTGAGTTTATTTGGATTTAACTTTACTGATGACGTAAATAATTATAAATCCATTTCTGATTTTGGTTGGACTTCATATGGTGGAGGTGCAAATTTTGTTGTTATACCAGGCAAATCTCTTGTATTAATTGAAGGTCGGTTTGCCTATTCTGAATATAATAGTACTATTAACTCAACCACTTTAAACCACAGATCCAGTTCCATTGGAGGATTTAATGGAGGCCTTGACTTTACCTATTTCATTGGTAAAGACGAACTTAAGTACGGACTGGAAGTAGAGGGTTATCGTACTGAATATCATCTAACTAACTTTGTCGGAAGTAAGATTGAGCAAATTGAAAATACTACTCAATTAGGAATTTATGTGAAGTATAAGTCTATACTTGGGAAATTTATTATTGAACCAGGCTTACGTGTTCAGTGGTATGCCTCTCTTGCTGAAGTATCCCCTGAACCAAGGTTAGCAGTTAAATACAATGTAAGCAACAACTTTCGTCTGAAATTTGCTGGAGGATTTTATTCACAGAATTTAATCTCTGCTACTTCTGACAGAGATGTTGTAAATCTTTTCTCAGGGTTCCTTTCGGGGCCTGAGAATCTACCAGCTACTTTTGATGGAGATGAATTAACAAGTAAACTTCAGAAATCCCGGCATGCAATTTTAGGTGCTGAGATTGATTTATCATATAATCTAAGTTTAAATATTGAAGGATATTATAAATACTTTCCTCAACTAACAAATATCAATCGCTTTAAAATATACGATGAAAGTAATAAACCACCAGCAGGTGCTCCAGACATAGAAACCAAAGACTTCATAGTTGAAAAGGGACATGCTTATGGTGTTGATATGGTTCTTAAGTATGACTACAAAAAGATTTATTTCTGGTTTGTTTATTCTTTGGGGTATGTTGACCGTCAGTATGAAAGTAAGTCAGGTGAGTTGATCACATATAATCCGCATTTTGACAGAAGGCATAATATTAATATGATATTCTCATATATAACCGGTGAGCGCAAACAATGGGAATTTAGTGCCCGATGGAACTTTGGAACAGGATTTCCTTTCACACAGGTACAAGGCTTTTATGAGCATCTTACTTTCCCTGGCGGCATTAACTCTGGTTATATTAATGAGAATGGCCAATTGGGTGTAATATATGATGATATATTTAAGGGTAGACTACCTACTTATCATCGTTTAGATATTGATATGAAACGCAACTTTTTTCTATCAGCAAATACCAAGCTTGTTGCTAACATAAGCGTCACTAATGTATATAATAGGAAAAATATATTTTATGTCGATCTTATTACCAGTGAAATAGTATACCAACTACCATTTATGCCAAGCCTTGGAATAAATCTATATTTTTAATAAAATAAGTAAGGATGAGAAATATTAGTTCGAAAACTAGTGTACTTCTTGTATTAATTGTTGCAATTATTACATCCTGTCAACAACCAAATAACACTATGATAAAAGCACCGATAGCAAAAAAACAACCAAAGGTCTTTGAAGAACACGGAAACAAAAGAACCGACAACTACTATTGGCTAAATCAAAGGGAAGACAAAGAAGTAATCGATTATCTTGAGGCTGAAAATGCCTATACAAAAGAGGTTTTGAAAGGAACGGAAGAACTACAGAAAAAAATTTATAATGAAATAGTTGGCCGTATTAAGAAGGATGATGAATCTGTTCCATACAATTATAAAGGTTATAAGTACTACACACGTTATGAAAAGGGTGGAGAATATCCACTTTACTGCCGACAGAATCTTGAAAATGAATCAACTGAACATATTATGCTAAACGGAAATAAAATGGCAAAAGGCCATCCTTTCTTTAGCATTGGTAGTTGGGAAATAAGCCATAACAATCAAATATTAGCTTATAGCGTTGACACTGTTAGCCGCCGCAAATACACCATACATTTTAAAGACCTTAAAACAGGTAAGATCTTTGAGGAACATATAAAAAATACTTCAGAGAATATTTCATGGGCAAACGACAATAAAACAATTTTTTATACCGTTAAAGATGAGACTCTGCGCCCTTATAGAATCTATAAGCATATTCTTGGCACTTCCGTTAGTGATGATGAATTGATCTATGAAGAAACAGACCCTACTTTCTCAACTTATATTTATAAGACCAAATCAGATAAATTTTTAGTAATAGGGGCTGGAAGCACCATGACTGACGAATATCAGATTCTTGATGCTAGCACTCCTGATAAAGAGTTTAAAATATTTAATAAGCGAAAAAGAGGTATTGAATATAGTTTCTCCCATCAGGGAGATCGTTTCCTAATAAGAACAAACTTTGAAGCAAAGAACTTCAGATTGATGGAAACTCCTGATAACATGACCTCAATAGATAATTGGAAAGAAGTTATAGCCCATGATGACAATACTCTACTTGAAGGTGTAGATGCTTTTAAAGATTTCTTTGTATTAAGTGAGAGAAAGAATGGTCTACCGCTTTTCAGAATAGTTAATACTAAAAATAATAAAGAGCATTATGTTAAATTTGATGAAGATGATTATTACGCTTATACTTCATCAAACCCTGAATATACAACATCAATTATAAGATATGGTTATACTTCTCTTAAAACGCCAAGGTCGGTTTTTGACTATGATATAAATAGTCACGAAAAAATATTGATGAAACAGGATGAAGTTGTTGGTGGTTATAATTCCGATGATTATGTAACAGAGAGACTTTATGCCAAATCCCGTGATGGGGTATTGGTTCCTGTTTCAATTGTTTACAAAAAAGGCTTTAAAAAAGATGGTTCTCAACCACTATTACAATATGGTTACGGTTCTTACGGTTACAGCATAGAATCTACTTTCAGGTCATCCAGGCTTAGCTTACTTGACAGGGGTTTTGCATTTGCTGTGGCTCACATTAGAGGTGGAGAAGAAATGGGGAGACATTGGTACGAAGATGGTAAAATGCTAAATAAGAAAAACACATTCTTTGATTTTATTGATGTGGCCGACTTCCTTATCGCTGAAAAATATACATCAAACGAGAATATTTTTGCCTATGGTGGAAGTGCTGGTGGACTACTGATGGGTGCAGTGATAAATTACCGTCCCAATCTTTTCAAAGGAGTTATCGCAGCCGTTCCTTTTGTTGATGTGATTACTACTATGATGGACGAAAGTATCCCACTAACAACAGGTGAATACGATGAATGGGGAAACCCTAATGAAAAAGAATCTTATGATTACATACTTTCATACTCACCATACGATAATATTGAAGCCAAAGATTACCCTGCATTATTAATAACAACTGGTTTGCATGATAGCCAGGTGCAATATTTTGAACCTGCTAAATGGGTAGCCAAACTTAGAGATATGAAAACCGATAACAACCACTTACTATTATGGACTAATATGGAATTTGGTCATGGAGGGGCTTCCGGGAGATTTGAAATTCATAAAGAAACAGCAATGGAGGATGCATTTATGCTGATGTTGTTAGGAATTGAGGAATAGATATTAGTCAGAAAGAAAAGAATAGGTAAAAGTCGGTAGTCTTCAATCGGCAGCGGGTGGTTGGCAGTTTTTACTCTTCCTCTATCTCAAGTTTGAAACCTATGCCATGAACATTTGTTATTCTAACATTTGGATCACTTTTTAAGTGTTTTCTAAGTTTTGCAATAAACACATCCATACTCCGGCCAATAAAATAATCATTTTCACCCCAAACTGTTTCCAATGCAACTTCCCGGGGTAATAACTCATTTTTATTCTCACATAATAAACTTAAAAGTTCAGCCTCTTTTCGGGTCAGTCTCTCTTGCTTCGTACCATATTCAAGAGTTAGGTTTGTGGAATCGAATTTAAACTTTCCTATTTCAAATATTTTTATCTGAGGCATATCTGTAGCAGAACTATTATAACACCTTCTTAAAATAGCCTTGATTCTTAAATTAAGTTCTTCAGTACTAAACGGTTTTGTAATATAATCATCGCATCCTTTCCGGAAACCAGTTAACTTATCTTCTTTTAGATTTTTAGCCGTCAGAAAAACCAAAGGAATTTTTGTATCTATTTGCCTAATCTCATCAGCCATTGTAAAGCCATCCTTTTTTGGCATCATTATGTCTAAAATAACAATATCATATTTATTCTTCATAAAAAGACTCAATCCTATCTCCCCATCCAGACCATGATCAACTTTATACCCAATCATTTCAAGATAATCTTTAAGCACCATACTTAAATTAGGATCATCTTCTACAAAAAGAATTCTCGCATTATTTATATCTACATTCATCTTATCCATCTGTTTGCTCATTTCTTTTCAATTATGACGCATAATTCATAAAATCCTTACACCTTTTTACGATTAATAGGCAAAAATATATCAAAGGAAGAACCCTGATCTTTTTTACTATTAAGCTTAATATTCCCCCCTAATCCTTCTACAACATTTTTTGAATAATACAAACCTAAGCCAAACCCTCTTACTTCATGCAAATTACCAGTTGGAACCCGGTAGAGGTTTTTAAATATCTCTCTTTGATGTTCATTACTAATCCCAATCCCATTATCAGTAAACCTAATTACTATTTCCTTTTTTGTATTCCAGGTTTCAATATCAATTTTAGGATTTACTGGGGAATACTTTATCGCATTATCAATCATATTGTAGAATACATTTGTAATATGTATCAAATCTGTATTAATAACAAATTCATCTGCCCTTAACAATGATTTAAGATTAACATTGTTTTTCTTAATCCTAAGTTCAAAACTCTCAACAACATTTTCTAACAACTGATGAATATCTATTTTTTTATATTTATATGAAAAACTTCCTTTTTCGAGAGATGCAATCTGTAAAATTTGTTCAACCTGCGACTGCAATCTATTGCTCTCATAAAGTATTACTTTTGCATACTTGGTAACTTTAGCCGGGGTTTCTGATATACTCTTCTTTATTAGCATTTCAGCAGCCAAGGAGGTTGTGGCGATAGGCGTTTTAAACTCATGAGTAAGATTATTGATAAAATCACTCTTCATTTCTGATAGTTTTTTCTGCATCAGAATAGTATAGATTACAAAACCAAAAGATGCAACCAAAAATATCATTAGAAATGATGAGAAGACAAGCATCACCCACATTTTTCTAATTATAATGCTGGTTTTATTAGGAAAGTAAACAGCTAAATAATAATTACCGGGTTTGTATATACTGGATAAAGAAAATTGATATGGAGAGTTAATTATCTTATCTTCAATTAACAGATGATTTCCTGCAACAAATCTCTTATTATACTTATTATAAACACCATAATAATAATCTTTATTAAGGTTCATACATATCAATTCTTGCTGTAATAATGAATCAAGAACATATGGTTGCACTAAATCAGTCACCTCAATGCGCATTTTTCTACATGATAGTAGACGTAAATGTTCCATAAAGACAGAATCATTTTTCTGGTCTAAGAACTGGCTAACAACACTTTTAGCAGCTATTCTTACACTATTATCAAATTGTTCTTTCCTTAGTTTCACAGCCATATTAACCCAATATACCTGAGAAAAGATAATTCCTGCCAATGCTATTGAACTAAGAACAACTAGAAGTTTTATGGTGTTTCTTTTCACATTAATTATAACTAATTCAAAAGTAATCCTTTACAAAAAGGAAATAATAAATTTAACAAATAATTAACAGTAATTAACAGACGCTTAACAGCCGTTAGTTTTTATTGGGCTTAGATTTGTCCTCAGATTGATTTAGCATTGATACACCAAATATATCAATGTAAAATTATTAAAATTTAGACATTTAAGTAAATCTATATCATAATTAATAAAACAGAATAGAAATGAGAAAAAGAATTCTAGCCTTAAGTTTGAGTTTGTTATTTTTAGGTGGCATGACCATGACAGGATATGCACAAGTAAATAATGCTACTGTTATCACCAAAGTAGGCGACGACGATGATAAGGATAAAAAGAAATCATCTGCAAAAAAAGATTGTAATACAAAGAAATCATGTTGCAAGCATGATTTTGATGAAAAAGGTTGTAAAGACAAAAAAGCATCAACGGATAAAAAAGATGGAGGCAAACATAAATAGCTTTTTCATTAATTAATTTGGTTTGAGCCCCGAGGGATCGGGGCTTTTTTTATGCCTAAAAAAACCGCCTTAATTATTAATCAAGTCGGACATAATACTTTTCCGAAAACAAACTAGTTTAAGTTTATAAGTTGAATACTGGATTAAGTTTGCAACTTAATCCCAAAATACTCAACGTTCAAAATACAAAGACCCACTAAACGCAGAGAACTTAATTCACCATTATTTTATTTACATAGGTTATTCCATTGGTTACTACATTCAGCAGGTATAACCCTTTGTCTAAGCCTTCAATATCAAATACCGTTTGTTTACTACTTATGTGAACATCACGGAGCATTCTTCCATGCATATCAAATAAAACTAAACTGGCATCTCCATTAAAATCTTCATTAATTCTGATATTCACGCTACCCGATGCAGGATTTGGATATATATCGACTTTCCCTTTGGAGTCATATATAATTTCGTTAACACCAACAAATTCAGGTATTTGTAATCTTTTAGTTGTATAAATATGGTATTCTCCAGCTTGTAGGCTGATAGGTTCCGCTATATTACTCACAACAATAGAATCACCTGTGAAGTAATCGTACCAGGTTCCTGTTTCCTGAAAATTTGGTATTATATTTCCTTCGTTAACATCAAAGTTACCAATAATAGTAACATTCATATCATCATGGTTCAGATACATTTTCTTCATAGACGAATTTACTGATAAGGTGAAGTCAGTTGTTGAAAATGCAATTTCGTTATTCTTAAGTTGAATTAATGAAGAATAGACATTATAAAGCCTTTTTCTATTAGCATTATCATAATAGTCCCATCTAACAGGTTTTGGTGAAAGACGACAATTCTCATTAATTGTTCCATCTTCACATGTATTAATGGAATAATCGTAACCCAATTCACCAAACTGCCATATCATTTTAGGCCCGGGAACGGTAATAAAAAATGCAGCTGCCATTTCATTACGTTTTAAGGCAGTATTTAATTCTGTAATATCATATTCAAAACCAGTGGAGTTTCCATATTTAATGTTTTTATACATCAGACGTTCTTCATCATGACTTTCCATATATCCAACTAAGTTAGGTTCGGCAAAACCGCGTGACCTATAGGAAATTCCTGAAAAATTAGACTCATTAACCCAACCCATTGTAGCTTGATTATAATTATGATTCAAATTTCCCCACATCATCATACCATAATCAGCAAGTTTTTTTTCTTCAGTATTTACAGCAAGGTGCTCCAAAATAACATAAGCATCAGAATTAGCATTCCATATCTCATCCGACATTCTTTTTAAAATATCAATCCGTGACTGATCATAATTCCAGCCATCGCCGGGTGTATTTGTAAAACCTTTAGTAAAGTCGAAGCGAAAACCGTCAATTTTATATTCCTCCATCCAATATGTATTCACACGATCAACAAAATCTTTGGTCGCCTGACTTTCGTGGTTGAAGTCGTATCCCCAGTGATAAGATTGATTAGGAGAAACTGTATTAAACCAGGGGTTATTGGCTGCTGGACGGTTATTTTCAGAATCCCAATACATTAAAACCATAGCATTGGTTCCATATGCATGATTAAGAACCATATCCATAATCACTGCTATTCCCCTTTCATGGGCAGCATCTATAAACTCTTTAAAAGTATTTTTTGGACCATAATATTTATCAACGGCAAAATAATAATTTGGGTTATAGCCCCATGAGTTATTACCTTCAAACTCATTAACTGGCATCAATTCTATAGCATTTATTCCCAAATGTGCCAGGTAATCTAATGTATCGATTAGGTCATTATATGTTCGACCCGATGTAAAATCACGTAATAATAGTTCATAAATCACAAGATTATTCTTATCAGGAGCCTCAAAATCAGTTATCTGCCAGGCATATCCCTGCTGAGCAGTTTGAAAAACAGTTGCGATACCCTGTGTTTTTCCTTCAGGATAATCAATCATTCCAGGATAATGGGCTTCATCAATATATTTATCATTCCATGGGTCACTTACCTTATCTGCATAAGGATCACCAACACGAATAGAACCATCAATAAAATACTGAAAAATATATTCCTCTCCTGCTGTAAGTCCATTAAGTTCAACCCAATACCTGTTTCCATCAGTTGAACGCTTCATATAAATATCATCATTTACCTGCCAATCGCTAAAATCTCCTAAAGCAAAAACATATTCTTTCTCAGGAGCATAAAGGCTAAGGATTACAGTATTATCATCAATATAATTAATGCCATCGATAATGCCTTCAGGAACATCTTCGATTACAACATCCCCTCTACTATAATAACTAAACGAATCTTCAGCAGACTGTGTACCGCTTTTTGCAATGGCATTGAAAATACTACTTCCATTTTCAGCAACAGTTAAATCATATTGAAAACTACTACCTGTATCAGCATAAACAAGTATATCGTTATTGTACAGAAAAGTAGAATCCGCATCTGTGCTTGAGCCTTCAACATGAATGATGTCGTTAAGTTCAACAATTAATGGACTTGTTTCAGGAAGTGTTATCTGAATATTAATACCAATGGTATAAACATCATAAAATATATCACCTCCGTCGGCAGTTTTTCCTGTTAAGGATCCATCTGAACTACGAAAAACAAAAGCAAGTTGCTCGATTAATTCGCCTTCAGGAGCACCATAGTATTCTCTTATAGATGGTTCTATAGTTAATTCCCAAAGATCATTACCCAAGTTTGTCATCTTACATTCAGGAACATTCTGGTTCCACCCTGCTTTAACATATTTCCAATCAGTTCCTGAAGTTGAGTTTTCTGTAATTACACCTGTGTGGGCATAAACACTTCCACTGTATCCGGCAAGTCCACCATTACCCAAACTTGCATCAAATGTGATTACAACCTGATCCAAATCGGTTGGAAAAGGTGGGTTGGCAGTGATAAGTTGTGCATTTACAAACTGTAGACTTGCAAACAATACTATCAGAGATACTAAAATATATTTTTTCATTACTTTAGATTTATTTTTTGCAAACATACTTCTATTAAATCTATTAGTTATTAATAGCTTTCTAAAAAACTGTTAAACAGGCAGAAACAGTGATATAACTATTAATCATCAACAATCGTTTGCGGTTTAATTTTCGTTTAGAAAGTCACAGACTTTTATTTATTGGGAAGGCTATTTACAAACTTAGCCCAGATTATATTTTCAATTAAATGTAGTCTTATGAAACTGTTACTAAAAAAAGCCCTCCCGAAAAACGAGAGGGCTTGTAAATTAGATATGTTCAATTATTATCGAACTATAAGTTTTTTAACTGCACGTTTTCCATCTTCACTAATGATATTTACAAAGTAGATACCTGTTGTAAGATCACCAGTATTAAGTTGAATAGTACTGTTAACGTTAAAGTTTGCATTTGTTTTAGCAATTACTCTTCCTGTTATGTCGGCAACATAAATTACAGCCTCTGAGTTGAATACATCACCCTCTACACGAACATTTACATTTCCGGCAGTTGGGTTAGGATAAAGAACAACATTAGCATTATAAAGAACATGCTCATCAAGTCCATCAACATAATAAGGACCACCGGCTAGTTCAAGATCACCAAGAATTGTGTTATCACTCCAGTTGTTTCCATTACCATACCATACAGTTTGATAATCACGACCAGTACCTAAGTCTGAATCATTGTTTCCAAGACTCCATCCAATGGTTCTTCCTTTTCCAGGAGAGAAACCTAATTGAGCCCAACCTAAACGAATCTCAATTGAATAACCATCACTTGTGTTTAACCAAGTTGAAGTTTCGTCTGTAATTGGAACACCATCAGCTTTTGACCAAAGTGCTGTATCGCCTAAAGCATCCATAATCAACTGAGTGTCGAAACTTTCTGCTGAATATGTACCATCTTTACTATTGTCACCATCAATATACATTTCAATGGCATCATTGTCCCAAGGGTTGTTTGTTCCTTCAACAACTGCATCAACAACGTGAGCAGCAATATAAAGGTTGTCGGCATCCCACAGAACTCCCCAAGTAACAACATTGTTATTAGGACCATCACCAGCAGCAAGTATTTCACTACCATAAGCTAGGTCATACTCACTCAAGTCTCCATCAATAGTTGGAGCAGCATCAGTATATTGTGCCATTGCAATACCATCTGCACTGACGGCAGTTTCACCAAATGTATACTCACCAGTAATACAGTCGAATGTTACACGGTAACGGCCCATAGTTGCAGGAATCAATGCTCCTCCAAGAGTTGCTGTTCCGGCAGGGAAAGCATCAGTACTCCAACTTACAGTGCTTGAACCATCCTTACGGAAAGCAACATCATAAGCATCATCAAGTTGATATGTTCCAACATAAGTAGTTGTATTTTCGTAAGCTAACTGATTACGTAACTTAACATCACCAATTGTTTCGTTATAAAGACTAACACAACCACAACTTAGAG
>Ga0164315_10002212_pt1 | contig 14876 bp, 12 predicted proteins | sample GuaBasSedimGuay6_FD_113737 | JGI IMG/M metagenome (GOLD analysis project Ga0164315, IMG submission 113737) | Subseafloor sediment microbial communities from Guaymas Basin, Gulf of California, Mexico - Guay6, Core 4569-2, 0-3 cm | ecosystem: Environmental > Aquatic > Marine > Hydrothermal vents... | reverse complement strand
CTCCCGGTACGGTCAACTGGTGCACGCTGATGCCTGCAAGCTCCTCTGCATGGGATTGCAAAAGGGTTCCCGCCATTGTCATGGGAGCGGTTGAACCGCTCATGGGCGCACTGGTGATGGTTGTCGGTATGCCTAATTTTGCTGCCTGCTGAATATTTGCAATGCTTTGAGAACAAAATTTCAAAGGACTTATAATAGCACAGGCCGAAATGGAGAATATTGGTTTTGCTTTTAAAGTTTCATCGCCTCCAACCACCATGGATGCAATTTCAAATGCTTCCTTGAGGCCGGAACGAAAGTTACATCCAAACATGATATGTTTTGTTGTCCCCATCATGGCTGCAAACAATATGTTGGGGTCATAACGCTCTGGCGGGACATCAAGCGGAACTACGGCACTTTGATAAAAATGGATGTTATCAAGGGTATCAACTAGTTTTGTTATATGGTACTGATCTTGGAGAAGGGTTTCCCGCATCTTTCCCGTATCTATATCAAGAATACTGACTGTGGTACCGCCTGTCCCGGCATAAACGCGGTCTTTACCGATAAAAAGATTGTTTTTCCCATCCCGACTGTACAGCGTGAACTCCCCCGGTGCTTTGTTTGTCATTTTTATGACAAGGTCACGGGGCATGAAAATTTTACGGGTCTTTGAGTCAATTTTGCACCCTGCCGTATCAAGCATTTCAAGTGCTTCAAGGTCATCTTCATATCCAACTCCTACCTGTTCAAGGATATCAAGGGCTTTTTGATGAATGATTTCAATATCCTGCTCTGTCAGGGGTTTGTAAATACCTCCTGTAAGTCCACCCGTAATCATTATTAGCCCTCCTGTGTTTCATTTAAATATATCATGAAATAAATATTTCATAATATAAGCCATATCAAGCTAAAGTTTTTACTATTTGTTCATTCTATCATCAGTCAATGCGTGATTTCTGGGCAAGATCCCCTCCCCGCCAAAGATACAGAGCCAAAAGTGGTGCAGACTTAGTCCTCATTCCATGTGGCAGCCATGACCTGTGATAGATGGGAACACCACCGGGTCTTGATACCCAGGGATCATTCCCCTGCATCCACAGAGACTGCGTCAACGGCACATAGACCTCCTCTGCCTCATGGCTGTGCATTGGATATTCAATGCCCGGCCCAAGCATTAGGAATCCGCAGGCAATATCTTTACTTTTAATCGGCCCCCGCAATCCTATTAATTTGGAAAATCTTCCAGGTGAAAGAAATAAAGGCAAGATGATTTTTTTATTTTTCGATACCGATTCTGGCTTTCACTCCCTTTTGAAAATAATGTTTTATATCTTTCATTTCAACGATCAGATCAGCTTTTTTCATAACTGCCTGGGTCGCCCCCCTGCCCGTAACAACAATTTCCACATGATCGGGTTTTTTCTCAAAAAGATCCAGCAAATCCTGCTCGGAAAATATATTGTATTTGACGGCAATATTTCCTTCATCAAGAATAACAAGATCATGTTCGCCCTTTTCAATAATTCGGGCCACCTTTTTGTAGCCATCCATCCCGGCTTCAATGTCTTCTGGGGTAGGATTCCCTTTAACGAACCGGCCCAAGCCATAATGTTCGACCTCGATCTGGTTTGCAAATTTTTTTAATGATTTCATTTCAGAATAGTCTCCGGATTTTAAAAACTGGCCGATAAAGACTTTTCCTCCGGCACCGAGTGTCCTTATGGCAAGACCCAAAGCAGCTGTTGTTTTACCTTTCCCGTTCCCTGTATAAATCTGAATATGTCCTTTCATAAATTTATGGTCCATCCCTGCTCACTCCTTTTTTTTTAAAAGCCTATTCCGACAGTACCGACTTCATTTTATAGGCGGAAAAAAAGCAACAATCAAGAAAAAAACATAAGTAAACAAGTGAATCGTCTAAACGACTATTTATTATGAACAAACTTCACTATTACTGATTCTCTTGACATTTGCTCGTGTTAAGCATTAGGGTAGATTCTACTTTAGAAGGGATAAATAAAAAACCATTTATTCTGTTCCATGCTGTGTTAATGGGTAAATCCGAACACATGGTTATGGAAGACTAAAACCCGTAGCCAAATCTATATGGATTGATTTGAAGAATGGACATGCATAATAAGAGTGTTTCCGCTATTTTAAACAACCTGTCGGATGCATTCATGATAATGGATGCCAATGGCAGGATCAATTACTTCAATACTGCTGCAACCAGGATTACAGGATATGCAAGCGGTGAAACAATGGGTATGAAATGCAAAGATATCTTGAAAACGGCCTGTGATATCGACTGCCCGTTTAACAAAAGGAATATCACCCAAAAAAACAGTTATAAACGCGAACTTGAGATTACCCGCAAAGACGGTACAAAAATACCTGTTGAATGCACCCGCAATAATCTTATAGATTCTGACGGGCTAATGTATGGTGTGGTTGAAGTCTTTAAAAATATTTCAAAAACCAAACATCTTGAAGACAGTCTAATATATTCGGAGTTTAAATACCGTCGCCTTTTTGAAAGTACCAAGGATATGATTTTTATCATATCCAAAGAAGGCAGGATTATAGAGGTCAACCAGGCCATGGTTGACCTGCTTGATTACAAAGAAAAAGAAGAACTGTATTTATTGGGTAATATCGAACATATTTTTATTAATCCAATCCATTGGCATGTGTGCAAAAAACATATTGATCTTAATGGCTTTGTTCAAGATTTTGAAGTGGGTTTCAAGAAAAAGGATGGCACACGGCTTCACGGATGCCTGAGTGCCAATACCTTTTTGGATGATAATGGAAATACCGTTGGTTACGAAGGGATTGCCAAAGATATTACCCCCCGTATGGATTCCTTTCGAAGGCTCTACAAACACCACCAGGAGCTTCTTTTACTGAACACTGTGGCACTGGCCATGAACAGTTCCCAGAACCTGCTGGAGGTTCTGAACACAGCCTTGAATGAGGCCATGAAACTGTTGAATTTCAGTGTTGGTGCCATTTTTATTATCAACCATGACCAAGCCGATTTTGAACTTCAAGCCTGGAAAGGGCTGCAGAAAAGTGTTAACAAAGCCATGATCAAACCGGTTTTTCATGATACCCAGCTCATGAAATTTTTCCTGGGAAGGGAAAACCGCCTGACGCCCAAATCTATTTTTCCGTCTTTTAAAATAACCATAAAAAGCCCGGACAAAAATCGGCCCATCATACTATCCAGTTTCCTGATTACTGAGCAAGAACGTCCTTCAGGATTTATGGCCTTCCCTGTAGCTGAAACCCAGAACCTTTCTTTGGAAGATTTTAATCTCCTTGGCTCACTGGGCAATTTTCTGGGCGGCTCTATTGCCAATATCAAGCTGATACGAACTGTTCAAAAACACCGGGAAGAACTCAAACACCTTACGGCCCGACTTTTTCATTCCCAGGAAATTGAGTGCAAGAGAATCGCCCGGGAACTCCATGATGAAACCGGATCAGCGCTGATCGGGATAAATTTCAACCTGGAAGCTGTTGAAAAAATAATGCCGTCTGATGATCCGGTTATGAATAATATCATCGGCAATATTAAACAACAAATCAATCACACGTACCAGGAGATGCGGCGTATTTCCCACCTGCTGCACCCGGCACTGCTCACAGACCTGGGACTTGAACCTGCCCTGGATTCCTATTTGAACCCGATAGCCAAACAAAGCAGCTTGGATATTGATTTTAAAATGGTCGGGTTCTCAGGAAGAATTAACCCGGACATTGAAACAGTACTCTACCGATTTTCCCAGGAAGCCTTGTCCAACACCATCAAATATGCCGAGGCCTCTGTTTTTAAACTCTCCATCATCAGGGGATACCCTTCAATCATTTTTATCGCAGAAGATGACGGTATTGGGTTTGATCCGAACGAAAACAATCGTGAAAGGCCTTCGCTCGGACTGCTCTCCATGAGGGAGAGGACCGCTATACAGGGTGGGAAATTTTCCCTCCGCACCGGGAAAGGCAAGGGTACCCGAATCAGAATTGAAATCCCGATCAAAAAAAGCGGGTTGTCAATCTTAACGGAAGGTTCAAATTTTTTGCAGGAGATTTATGAAACATAAACCGATTGAAATTGTTATTGCTGATGACCATACCATTGTTCGTCAGGGACTGCGAAAGCTTTTGGAGGAAGAAGATTCCCTGAAAATCACAGGGGAAGCCATGAATGGTCGGGAAGCTGTTCAAAAAGTCCAAACGCTAAAGCCGGATGTTGTCATTATGGATATTGCCATGCCTATTCTCAATGGTATTGAAGCCACCCGGCAAATCAAGCAATCCACCTTGAAGACCAAAGTGATTATTCTTTCCATGCATGAACATACCCGGTATATCAGAGAGCTATTAAGTATAGGTGTTTCAGGCTATTTGCTGAAGAATTCCGTTAGTCACGATATTATCCAGGCTATTAAAGCTGCTGTCAAAGGAGAAACCTACCTGAGTCCATCGATTTCCGAACGGGTAATTGAAGATTATATCGGAATGAACCAGAAAACATCCCAGGATGAATTGTACAACACCCTGAGCAACAGGGAAAGAGAAGTCTTCCAAATGATGGTTGAGGGATACTCCACCAAAAAAATTTCAGAAATGCTCTGTCTGAGCCCCAGTACAGTCAAATCTCATCGTTCCAATATTATGGGAAAACTTAAAATGGAAAATATCTCAAAATTAATCCAATATGCCATTCACCTTGGAATCATTGATATTCAAATGTGACGCGCCAGTTCGAAATTTATTTTTGAAACCCGTAGATACCACTAAAAGATTTAAGGACTGCCTGGAAAATTGATTTTTCCTACAGGTGCTGTCATTTTAAACTGACCTTTTTGGACCTGCCGTTTAAGGTCCTGGGCAGCTTTGAGTGCAGCCACACGGTCAGACTGTCGTAAAGTAACCGGTACCTTATGGTTGACACCTTCAAGTTCTACACTGCCCATATGTGCCGAAAAAGAGCCCCCTTTGCATCTGGAGACACAAAGCCCGCAATTGAAGCATCTGGAACTGTCAAATTGAGCCCTGTCACCTTGGTCTGAATGAACCGCCTTTACAGGGCAGATGCTCTCCACAGTACAGGAATCACACTTAAGGCATGCCTTTGGATCAAATTCGACCTCATGGTCTGTTTCATGCCAGACATCTCCATATGAAATTTCAAATATAGGGTTACGGTTTCGTACATCAACAACTTTCAGTGGAATCTGTTCATCGGTTTTCAGGATATGGGTTAGCATCTCTTTGTCCAGCACGGGAATGGCCACAGCCCAGGTTGTAATAATATCAGGGCCATGCCCGGTTGTGAATCCTCCCATGAATTCCGGATTCATTGTATGCATATCAGCAAGTCCGGTAAGATTGGGCTTATCAGCAGTGCTGCGGGTGCCGGCCCCGGTGACATACCCCTGGGCACCATTGATTAAAACCTTTGTACCGATACCAATGGTTTTGAGTTCCGGGTCATTTTCCAGGGGATTTAATTCACCACAGCCGCAGAAGGTCATTTCTTCATAACTGCCCTTCATCATTTCCGAGTGGAATATTGTGGACACTTCTTCTTTGCCTGGATTGACAAAGGCCAGATAATTTTTAAACGCATTTCTTGAGGCATGGAGCATGGCATGGGGAATTTGTTTGAGCGTGGTGAAAGAAGTTAATTTTTGTCCGTCATCGGTCTGGATTTCTACTTTAACCTGCTTGCCCGTGACAAGCTCCCTGAACAGGTCACCTGCACCATAACCAGGATCATTTATACTCGCTTGTGTTCCCAGAACAATCAAATCAAGGATGCCGATTCTTTCATTTGGGCAGGGACCTACCTGTGCCGGAACAGAATTTATCCATACTTTTCCGGCTTTTGTAAATGTGTCAGGTTCGGCGATTTTAAAAGAAAGGACGGCATAGGTGCCGCTCATTAAAGCGCTTGTGGCTGTGGTAACCACATCTATATCCTGGTATTCAAAAGTTTCACCGGTTCGAACCCGATCACAGATTTCCTGGGCTGTTAATATAACCACGTCTCCACGGTCTATTTTTTCCTGGATTTCCGAGAATGTTTTTGAAAAAGTTGATTCAGCCATAATCACCTGAAACTAATATTTAAGCACTTATTATACACCTGTTTAATTTGTCTAATATCCGCTCCTCTACCACATCCCACCCTATAAAAGCAAGACCGGTATTGACTGTATCAGACCATTTTTGCCACTGAGTTTTTCCGCCCACAAAATTGAGCATTTCTGTTCTGTCAACAAATCTGACCGGCCCCTTGATCCGGAACAATTCAAGGGGAACCTTACTGAGAAACTCCATGAACAACTCTTTATCAAAAGGCCTTGCTGTTTCAAATGAAAATGAAGTAAATCCCGCCTCTTTTGCGGTCATTTCCCCCTCTTTGTTCAAAGGAGAAGAAAGATCAGCTTCAGGATCATAGGGCTTTAACAAGGCATCATTCACCCTGTCCGGCTCCTCTCGGTCCTGCCGGGACCAGATGATACCGGGATCAATATTGCAGTGAAGGCAGGGGAAAATCAAACCCTTTTTGGATTCCGCTTGTATTTCCTTCAAAATGACAGGAATATCCTTTTTTTCAAGGGTGTCAATCTTATTTAAAAGGAGGATATCGGCCTTAGTAATCTGGTTTTTAAAAACGATTCCAAAGGCATCTCTTGCTTCCCAGAAATCACTGTCCACAACCGTTATAATTTTCTCCAGTTGAAAATGGGGAGACAGCATCTTGTTATTCAAAACTTCGCTGATGGCAAGGGGATCGGCCACCCCTGTGGCTTCAATCACTAATCGTTCAGGAGAATATTCATGATTTAGTCTCTGAAGGGTCTGGATCAGATCAATCTTCAGCGAACAACAGATACAACCACTGCTAAGCTCAATAATATTTGCGGCAGCCGTTTTTTTAATCAAAGATCCGTCTATTCCTAATTTACCGAATTCATTCACCAGCACAATGGTTTTGGACAAATCATCTGAAAACTTTAAAATTCGTTTAATAAGGGTTGTTTTCCCAGACCCTAAAAACCCTGTTATGATAAAAACTTTTGTTTTCATTCTGTCTTATCAACCTGTTCCTTTTCTTCTATTTTATCTGGCATGTCTACTTCTTTTTTCTCCTCATCGACCTTTATTCCATCCGTTTTTAACTTCTCTTCAGCCTCTTTTTTTTCCTTTTCCAGTTTTTTCTTTGCCTTGGCCTCTTCTTTTTTGCGTTTTTTCTCTTCAGCTTCCTTGGCTGCTTTTTCAAACACATCATATCCCAAAATAGATTCTGCAATAAATTCTGAAAGATCTCTCATAGCAATATCAGATCCCAATGCATTAATTCCCACCTGGAGTCCCTGGTAACAGAATGGGCAACAGGATACCAGGTCTTCTGCACCGGTTTCTTCTGCTTCTTTTATCCGCCTCTGGGCCATCCGTCCCTGGATATCGGGAAACCCAGCCTTTAATCCGCCGCCTGCGCCGCAGCACCTCGAATACTCCCTGTTTCTTGGCATCTCCACAAGCGTCAGTCCGGGGATAGCTTCCATGATAATCCTTGGTGCATCAAATCCGCCGGTTGCCCTTCCAAGATGGCAGGGGTCATGATAGGTAACCGTCTTGTGAACGGGATGTGGAAAAGTCAATTCACCGGTTTTCAACATCCGGGCCAGGTATTCCACGGTATGCAGGACTTCAAAATTCAATTTCCCGACCTTGGGATAATCCTGCATAATGGTTTTAAAACATCCGGCACAGGAACTGATCAATGTGTCAATGCCAAGGCTGTTGAATTGTTCAATGTTTTCCCGGAACAACCGTTCATATTCAGGATCTCCCATCCTGAGCAGAACACTGCCGCAGCATTTTTCATCCTTCCCAAGGACACCGTAATCAACACCCAGGGCATCAAGGATATTAATGGTATTTATCGCAACCCGTTTGACATTGGCATCATAGGAGGCAGTGCAGCCTAAGAAAAGAAGGACCTTACCCTTTGATTTTTTGATTTGGCTGGGCTCCTGGGCAATCAGATTGTCCTTTTTTGCCCGGCGGGACCACTTGGTCCTTCCTGCCCTTGGCTGCTGCCACGGATTATCAAAGGTCATCACACTTTTCCTGAGAGCCTTTTGGGGTTCTAAAGGACCGTAGTCAGCCCGGACAATCAACCGTCTGAGTTCTTCCCAGAGGTTTACCGTATCAATGTGGGCCGGACAGACCACTTCACACTGGCCACAGGTGGAACACTCATACAGATTGAATACAAATTCATCCATCTGTTCTTTGGTAATTTTCTTGTAACCGCATATTTTACCAATGATTTTTTTCAAGGATTCCCCGACCCTCTCACTTTCCATAATACCGGCAAGAAATCCGCTTTGTGATCTTGCAAGCTTTAAAAAATCTATTATTTTTCGGCGCGGAATCAGGCCTTCTTTAGAGTCCTGGTCATAGACAGGACACCAGGAAAGGCACTCTCCACAGCTGGTACAGGCATCAAGCTCTATTAACCGTTTTATATCAAGTTTATGTATGGGTATCTTTCTTACCGCATCTCTGGTATCTTCTTCCGGGTCCAGGGGTGCAGCTGTCTCCTTTTCCTCGATTGATTCATTGATTTGGGAGTCAGAGTCTTTTTTTTCTTCTTTGGTCATTTTCAATACCTTTTAATTAATATTCCAATTAAACCCGCTTCTCGTTTTTAACTCCGTCCACAGCTTCTATAAAATAGGTCAGGGGTGTATTAAACATATGCCGCATCTTTCCAAAGGGCAGGTAGGCGATGAAAATTGCAGCTATAACCCCATGAACATACCACATCAGCGGGTAAATGGATGCCCAGTCAAAAGGAAAAAAAGAAAACATCCTTGAAAGTATATATCCAACAAAAGAGTAAGCTGCCATCTCAGAAGGAATTCCGGTTACAAGAATCCTTGCCCCTTCAAGGAGAAACCCCAGCAGAACAAGGCTGCCGATGAGTATAAGGGTGATATTATCCTGGTATTCCGTGACCACATAATCCGGTTTGACAATAAATCGTTTAACAACCGCCCAGACAATCCCCAAAAGGATGAAAAGACCCAGAAGATCATTGGTAAAGGCTGTAAACCAGTGATTTTTATCTATAAGTGCTGTCAGTAAGTTCCCGTCTGGGTTAAAATAAAATCCAATGGCTGTAAACAGTGCCAGGGCCATACGCAGCAGGATGGCAGTAAAAATCAGGGAATGCATGGACCATCTTGAAACGCTTTCCTTAAGAATTCTTCTTTGAAAAAGTATATCCAGAATAAATACTTTAATAAGGGAAAAGAATTGTTTTGAAAAGATTGTCCTCCAGATGGATTCCGAACTTAAGCTGATTTTCCGGTGAAGAGATGTTTCTTCTCCTTTTACACTTCCCTTGAACCAGAACCCTGTCATGATAAAAATACCTGCCAGAAAAATAAGGCCGGCAAGGCCAAAAACCGGGTGACCCATGGCTAAAGGTGAATTATGGCAGAGAATACACAGGGCGCTTTTGGAAGGGAGAACTGCTGCCGGAGCCCCCACTGGATTCTTTTTGAAATGGCATTTTTCACATGTTTCTTCATCTGTTATATCTGTAGGGATATGGTCGGAAAGGCCTATAGGGACAGAATCATAATCAATGTGGGAAAGTTTCACCCGATGGTCCTTTGGATCAAGCCGGACAAATTTTGATTGAAAATGACATGCCTGGCAGGTAATCCGCAAATGCGGTGCATTGGCCGGGCCCTCTGAATGAGGTGAGTGGCATCCCAGACATGTGGCCCCTGTTTCAGTCTTATGGGGCGAGCGGGCAACATCGGTATGGCAGTTAATGCACGCTATAAAACGATGTTCAGGCTGGTTCATGGCAAAAATATCAGGGGTAATCTGCAGATTTATGTCTTTGGACACATCTCTTTTTTTTATATCTGCTTCTTTGTGACAATCATAACAAAAAGACCGGGAGGCAATAACCCCCTCGTTGGTATGAATATTTGGCGTTCTATGACAGTCGAGACAGATCAAAGGTTCAGGAGTCAGCGATTCAGGGACATGTTTTTCAATGGCCTTTGCAGGTTTTAAATCAGGAGTATTTGTTGCAACACCCGGTGTTGGATATAAAGCCGCCATGAAAATTATCAGTGCACCACCGGTTATAATAAATCGTCTTGTTTTTAAAAACATAAGGCAGTTCCCTATTGGAATTTTAATTTTATTCATCAATTTAACTGGTAACTGGTCAAGCTGGTTAGCCCTTAATCACCTGTTCCCGTTTCCACTCTTCCGGGTGGTCTTCCATAAATCTTGTTTTCTCGATCTCACCTGTAAAAATAGTTTTCTCCATGGGGAAAATATCCGGGACAAGATGGGTATCCGACATATGGACCACCGCAATATACATCACAGCTAATACTGCTTCGTGGAAGTGAAAATGAGCAGCAATATTTATAAAATAACCGGGGAATATGCCGGTAAAAAATTCAGGAAACCATTTCATAAGACCGGTAATCCCCATACTTTGCATACCCAGCATGACCGCCCAGTAATCAACCTTTTGAAGATAGCTGAACCGGTCGAATAAAGGGGGAGTGCCCTTGTTGAATACATATCTTAAATTCTGATACAGATCCCTGATATCTTTTTTCCCGGGTAAAATGGAATCCGGTCCAGATAATTTTTGGTTTAACACAATTTTATAATAAAAAAGCCAGGAAACGTGAACCAGTATCCCAATATAAAGGAACACGGCACAAACTCTGTGCAACCACCCTGCAGCGCCGGCGCCCCCCATCAAAAAAACTATGGAGCTTACCCATCCAAATGCACTGAAATGAAGAAGAAAGCCTGTAATGGCAAGGAAAATAAAATTAAAAATAATGACAATGTGCAGAAGTCTGTGGAGGACATGAAACCGTTGATAGGTTTCCTGGTGTTTTTGATTTATTTCCATCACTTATGCCTCCTCAATTTTTCGTGGAGTTTTCTTAACATTAGAAGACCGGTGTGTATGTAGAAAAATATAAGAACCGCAACAACAAAGACTAAAGACAAGGCGCCCAGTCCGTGAATCCATTTGAGGCCCAACTTTTTGGTATCATTTTTCAGTTCAGAATTCTCTTTGGTGTCATGAATAATAATATTTGCAAACTCAGGCGTGGCATCAAAATGGCACCGCCTGCAGGCATTCAATGCTGCCTCTTTATCCTTGAGAGAGAGAGTGGTGTGGGCACCATGACAATCCGTACATAATGCCGCCTTATCATAACCCAGATTTATTGCCGTCTTGCCGTGGTAATTATCAAGAAAGCTTTCTTTTTGTTCCACATGGCAGGTTCCGCAGGATTCGGTCATGATCTTACCGGTTAGGGCACGGGACTGATGAGATTTTACATAATGGGCGGAATGGCAATCCCCGCAGTTTGGTGCAACCCCTGTTTTTGAGGGTATCCCCGTTGTTTTTTCTTTGGCAGCTGCTGTTGCATGCTCCCCCCTGACAAACCGGGCATAGGCAGTTTTATGACATTTCCGGCAGGTCTGATAATCAAAATCTCTTTTGGTCTGGGTTTTAAGAAAATTGGCTGCATCAGGATCTGGATGAGATTTTCCTTTATTAATTCCTTCTCCAAGTCCTTTGCTTATCATCGGCCCGTGACATTCTTCGCACGAAAGACTTCCGTGGGCGGCAGTCGTATATTGATTCATATCCACAAACCAGGTGGAAAGTAATGCCGTATCAGTCCCTGCCCGGGCACAAGAAAACCATGCAATTACCAGAAAAAAGCATCCCGCAGTCAACAGCGGGCACATCCATCTGGTTCTCAATTTAGTTTTTATTATTATAGTTCCGGATTGCAATTTCATCTCCTGTTGTGAAAATTATGGTGTCAACGGTTTGCCGGCTACCTCTTTAATAAAATTTTAACTTGTTTTTGATTTAAGCCTTTCATGATATGGGTCCATGCCATTGAACATTGTCCCAAAGTATAATTCAAAAAAAGAAATGGAAAGGATATGCAGCAGGTCAAAGATGATGATGGCTGTTTTAAGGCTGTCCAGGTTCTCATCAATCTGTTGTTTTATCCTGCGCAGTTCAATGGTTATTTGAGATGAGGCATGGATAATTCTTTCGGAAAGACCGGGGTCAAGGATTAATACCTTTTTTTTCCCAAGGAATCTGAGCCGTTTCCACATGGACTCAAGATAAACCCGTATTTTTTGAGGTTCATACACTTTTTGCCCAATCAGCCACTGAACCGGTAAAAATTCCAGGCTGCCTGTTACAATTCTGGAATTGCTCAATTCACGTCTGATGCATAAAAGCAATTCTTTTGCCTTTTTTCCGCTCAGCTTTTCTTTTGCAGCGTAACGTTCCTTTTTATTTTCTAACTCAACAGGATTGCGAGCCATACCCGTCTCCCGGATCACGGCGTCTATAATAAACTGGTTGGCCTGTTTAAACTTAGGATGCTCAAGATGGGGGCCCAAAAGATAAAAACACCCTTTCTTTAATGGAACTCTTACAACAGCGCCATTGCCCATCAGGGTTTTATCCGCAATTTCGTGACTTGTAAAAAAGACAGTTTTTGGTGTAAACCCTGTATAGTTTGCAAGCACCCAAGACGGATCATGGGCTTTCATACCCGGCCCCCCATAGAGGGGTGCATCAAATTCAAACCGCTTATCTGCATTTAAAAAAGAAGTCGTTTTCAAAGCCAGCGCTTCTCTTACCGGGTGAAACACAAAATCATGGCCATAGGCAGCACAGGATTTACAGGTCTGAATTTCTTCACCGGGAAAGAGTTTACTTAAATTTGTGATCTTAACATCGACAAAATTAAAGAGATCAAGGGGCTTTTGGGAAGACTTCATGGGCAGATAAGCCCCTGCACAGGAGCCGATATAAACACCGCCCTGTTCAACAAATGACTTGATGTTCAGGCCCCCTGCTTCTCCAAGGCTATACGCTACAGCAAAGGTATCCCCGCCGGAGACAACCAGTACGTCAAGGTCCTTGATTCCGTCGTTTTGCACACAGAATTCATCCGGAAAGGCCAGGTTATAAAAGCCTGCCTTTTCAAACAGGTCTACAAACCAGAGCCAGGAATGGGATGTTCCTGACCCTGCATACAGCCCTATTTTCGGAGAGTTCATTCTTTACCCGAAAATATAGTCAATAACAGCATCCAGGGTTTCCTGAGTCAACTCAAGGTCCGTACCAAGACTTGCAAGTTCCAGCATATTTTCTTCTGTAAGTTCAGGACACATAAGAGCAAAAAGAGGCTGAATTCCAAAAATCATGGATATTGCCTGTCTTCTTTCCCACCAGGCCATTATCTCGTCTTCACCTTCAAGGCCAAAATCATTAAAAAGCGGACCGGTCGGGCACCAGGGTGTAAAAAGCCCCCTGGCCGGGATGGCAACCTCACCGCTTATTGAATCAAATGAACCTTTAATCTCTTCCAGGGTAGTTTTCCCACCAAGCTCAGCAACAGCAAAGGGATCAATTCCATATTTTGCACATGCCTTTAAAGCACGGCCTGCATCATCAGCTGAAAGACCCAGATTTTTAAATCCGAGCAGGGCATAGATATCAGAGACCAGCACCCCTGGTTCGTCTTTTTTTGATTCTTCAAGCAGACCCGGGTCTTCATCAAGGAAAAGTGCGGTATTGCTTGCATAGGGCGTAAAATAGTCTGCACTGTGCCTGTGGGTGACAGGCTCAATCCATTCTTCGACCCCTTCTTCTCCCAGGGCGGTAAGAATCTGTGCAAGCCCTTTTTTCTCAAGGAAACTATTCTCCTTGACCTCTTTGAGTATTTCAAGGGAGCGTTCAACATAATCTTCGGGTTCGGCAACCTCTATCAGGCCCATACCCCTGAAGGCGAATCCTTTCAAATTCTTGGCCCCGAACAATTTACCAAATCCAAACCGGTCCGGGCTGTTCCAGTGGTTATAACAGACCTGGGCATAATCAGACCCGTTTTCACCGGCTGGACCGATCATCATGGTCTGGAGAAGATCATCCCCTACAAACTTTCTAAGTTCATCGGTTGATTCCCATACATCTTTTCCCCAAACATCAGCGGCATCTGAAATATCAGCCACGCCATCATGTATCCACAGGTATACCGGGGACGGGGAGCTGCCTTTGACCACAATATAATCAAATCCGGAATACTTAATTTCCACCCCTGTCTTATAAATGACAGGACAATGGCAGACCTTTCCGGTTACCGGACTCTTTGCCGTTATCTGACCTGCGGCAGATGCAGGATAAGTTGTACCGGTAAGCAATCCGGTTCCAATAACAATGGGATCATCGTCCACATACTTATTGTATAAATACTTGGTAATTCCAATACCGCCTATTTTCTCTTCAACAAGACTTTCATCCAATTCTTCTTCTTCAACCTCTGCGGTACTTAAATCTATGATAAGAATCTTATCGGTTGATAAATATTCCATTCCGTTCTCTCCTTTTTAGTCCAGTGTAATTGCATCTACCGGGCAAAATGCAACGCACATGGGCCCGTAGTCATCCATATCTTCACAAAGGTCACAACCCTCTCTAAGCAGCATGGGTTTTGCCGAAGCATCTGCTTCCTTATCAGGATCAGCCTCTTCACCGATTCTATTAATTTCAAGCCCTTCCGGACGTGCAACAATCAGCTCCTCTTCCTCTTTGAGGAGCACGCCAAAATAATCTTTCTTCTCCCGGGCCCTATACGCGACAATACATGCTGAGAGGAAGGCAAAACCATCATCTCTGTGATAACTGCATACCATTTCACAGGCCATGCAATTGGTGCATTTTAAGGCATTGATTTTGATTCCCATTTGATTTCCTT
>Ga0164315_10002211_pt1 | contig 14880 bp, 14 predicted proteins | sample GuaBasSedimGuay6_FD_113737 | JGI IMG/M metagenome (GOLD analysis project Ga0164315, IMG submission 113737) | Subseafloor sediment microbial communities from Guaymas Basin, Gulf of California, Mexico - Guay6, Core 4569-2, 0-3 cm | ecosystem: Environmental > Aquatic > Marine > Hydrothermal vents... | reverse complement strand
TCATTGGAAATGTGTCAGGCATGTTGACCGTGATCCAGTTTATTGTCCAGGAACTGGCCAATAGGAAAGGGGAGGAATTAACCCTTTACCAAAAACAATTGGAACAGGTTTATCTGGAAAACGATATCCTGTTTAACCTTGAACCCAAATAATTGGAAAAGTGAGAAAAATATGCTGAAAACCCAGGAAGAACTGCTGAATGTACTAACTCAAATCAACATTGAATACACAAACCATGAACATCCGGCCGTGTATACGGTTGAAGAAGCCAACCTGCATCACACCGGCATAGAAGGTGTCCACAGTAAAAACTTTTTTTTTAAGGATAAAAAGAAAAACCTGTTTTTAGTGGTCACCCTTTCTGACAAGCCTTTAATCATCAAGGAAATGGCCAAAAAAATTAATGCCAAAAGCCCTTCCTTTGGAAAGCCGGATCTTCTGGCCGAAGTTTTAGGTGTTATTCCGGGTTCAGTGACTCCCTTTGCCGTTATCAATGCCCAGAATCATGATATCAAAGTGATACTGGACAAAGATTTGATGGACAACAAACTTTTAAACTTTCATCCCCTGGTGAATACGGCAACAACAACCATTGCCTCTGAAGACCTGGTAAAATTCATGGAATACTGCAACCAGGAATTTGAAATTATAAAATTATAGATTTGCATTTAATGAAAACCTTTTAAGACAAGATTTATCAGCTATAGAATCCATTGAAGCAACCATTGAAATCATTGATGTGGAAATGGGCAAAAAGCCTGAGTATTTGACGGTAGGTAAAACACCCCTTGAGCGGGTACATAAATTGCTGTCAAAGCTCCATTCTATAAGGGTTAAACAGGATAGAGGATCCATGGTTTCCAAGGAAGCCGGGGCGTTAAAGCCTGCATACGATAAAATTATCCAGTCTCCTGACTCGACATCTAATCTTCACCGCCCATCTCTTTCAACACCTTACGCATATAAGGTACCCTGTTCGTGAAAATCCCATGTACTTTATATTGAAGAGCTTTCTTAAGATCCTTTTTACTGTTGACAGTAAAAGGATTTATCTTTTTTCGTAGAGAACGTGCAATCTTCACAGTTTCATCAGTAAGATAATCAATATTTGGATGAAGATAATTAACCTCTGTTTCGATAAGCCGGGCTTTCAGGTCTGCCGGTGCTTCATTTATAAGAAGAGCTGTCTTCAATTTTGGCCTGTAGTCAGCAAGAACAAGAAGAGGCAGATGAAAAAACGATGAAATAATAATCTGTGACGAAATTTCATAGTGTTCTATCATATCAACGATTTCTCTTTCCAGGTGCTTTTCCTTCAATTCAATATTGAGCATAATATCGGCATCCTTTGCCAGAAGAAGCACTTCTTCTAGTAGAGGAACCCTCTCATCCTTGGAACCAAGCCTAACTTTTCTTACTTGTGTAAAATTAGCTTTCTTCAGTGAAATATCATGCCCGGCTGTCCGCTGAAGATTGTCATCGTGAACTACATAGAGATGCTTTTTCTTTCCTTTCCGGACATCAAACTCAATCCACGCAGCTTTTTCATGAATTGCTCTTTTAAAGGATACAATAGTATTTTCTGATTCTTTTTCAGGTGACCCACGATGGGCATATAATTCAATCATGGCAAACTCAATCAACTCCATATTTTATTCGAAATAATATTTGAATAATAATTAAAAAACCAACCTATATTTTATTATTATTTTTCAATCACAATTTCTTTAATAAATACCATTTAACTTAATGCCCAATAACATATTTAATACTATCATAAAAACACATAAATAGGAATGCTGTCAAAACAAATTTGCTGTAAAACCAAATTAAAATATCGAAATAATGGAAGATATGCCCGTATTGAAGCAGGCACACTTAAATCAATTTAAATATATGAACCGTGACAGTGCAATGACTGTTCTCACTATGGAAAGGACTGCTTCCCAAAGATAATGGTTTTAGATTTATGATAGGCTGGATAAGGGGCAACCCGGCGTTTGAACTTTCCAGCCGGGTAATCAGGTCAGACAATACATTGACAAACACAAGCACCAGAATTTTGAAATCATCAGGTTATAAAACAACCTGATGATTTATAGGGTTTCAGTGTCAATTATGCAGTATTTAATCCTTTTTTGATTCTTCTGAATTATAAAAAAATCGAGGGGTGATCCCGCCCACAACAGGTTCATAATACCGGTAAAAGGTTTTTTCCTCCAGCAATCCATCGATCTTTCGCTGGATTGCCATGCGTTCCTCGCTGTTCATCCATTTGTTCCAGTCTTCCAGGGTATTCCAGGAACTGATGATCATATACTCCCCATCATAATCCAGGCAACTGAAGGTCTGGTCCGTCAAAAAACCCGGCTGAACCGTGGCACGGGATCTAAGTTGTACAATAAGAGGGGCAAGTTTTTCTGCCATGGTCTTATCTTTTATCGTTCGTCTGATAATAATGGAAACTGCCATGATATTCTCCTTTTGTTAAACGATTAGTGAATTTTTGTATTTTTGTCTGATCTAACGCTCCTGTTTTGAAAAATAAAGATTAACAAGGGCAAGCAGAGAAGTACCGCCTATCATGAGTACGGAAATCGCATTGATCACCGGTGTACTGCCGTCCCGGACCTGGAGATATAGGTTGATGGGCAAAGTTGCCTGGGAACCTACCAGAAAAAGTGTTGTATTAAAATTTTCAAAAGACATGAGAAAAGCAACTGCCATGGCCCCGAGAATGGCGGGTCTGAGGAACTTGAGGGTGATATGCACAATGGTTTCAAAACGTGTTGCACCAAGGCTCAGGGCTGCCTCTTCCAGAGTATGATCAAATTTTTTCAACCGGGCGGAAACGATCAGGGTGACAATGGTTGTGATGAATGAAAACTGTCCCAGGACAACCAGCCAGAATCCCGGTCTGAAGAGTCCCACATCAAGGCCAAAGTGTGTTTCAAAAAAAAGTCCCAGAGTGTTGGAAAACAGCAGGATGGAAATACCCAGGATAACACCGGGAATAACAAGCGGGGCCAGCATCAGAAAAAAAAGAAGCTGTTTAAAGGGAAAATTTTCCTGTTCAAACAAAAAAGCTCCCATGGTGCCCACAAATGTGGATAAAAGCGAGACAAAGAAAGCCACTTTAAAACTGACCCATATACTGTCCAGGTTGATCTGGTCATTGAATATCCCGGTCATTTCCATGGTATTGCCCGTGAACCATTCCAGGGTAAATCCTTTCCAGGGAAGGGAGGGAAACATGGAGTCATTAAAGGCAAGTATGCAGGTAACAACAAGTGGCGCAAAAAGAAATACAAAATAGAGAATGACGTACAGCCTGAATCCCCGGGAGTATGTTTTTGTCTGGGGAATATTTCTAATCATTGTACCACCTTGCCCAGAGTCTGTTTTGTCAGTTTAAGTCCCATCCAGATAATACCGGACGAGAGAATCAGCAGCAGGAACCCAAAGGCACTGCCCTGGTTCCAGTTAAAACTTGCAATGAATTGATTGTAGATCTGTTCAGTGAACCACAGACCATTTTTCCCGCCCATAAGGTTAGGTGTAAGATAATTGCCAAGGGTCAGCATAAACACAACAATGGAACCTGAGACGATACCGGGAAGACAATGGGGTATGACGATTCTGGTGGCAATGGACCACACACTGCCGCCAAGATCATAGGCTGCTTCAATAAGAGAGTTATCCAGACTTTCAAGGGCTGACAGCAAAGGCACCAGCATAAACAACATGGAGGTATACACAAGTCCCATGATCATTGTAGCATCGTTATAGAGCATCTCAATGGGTTTGTTCAATAACCCGAATTTTATCAGAAAATGATTAATAACACCGCTTTCTCTTAAGAGAATCATCCATCCGTACACCCGGACAAGCTCACTGACCCAGAAGGGCATGAGAATAAGAACGGAAAGAAATCCTTGAAATTTTGGAGACACTACCTTGGTGATGTAGAATGCAATGGGCATGGTAATCAAAAAGGTCAGGAAAGTCACAAGGATAGAAAAGATGGCCGTGCGTGCAAAGGTCCTCCAGTAAATGGGTTCCAAAAAAAACAATTTAAAATTGCCAATGCTGAACACCATTTCTCCCAATTCATTTTTAGCTCTGATGGACATGATAAACATATCCACCTGGGGAAGAAGAATGAGAACTGTCAGCCAGACCAGCACCGGCGTGATGAAAATGACAAGCCCCCATCGGATACCAGGTTTCATAGGATCGCCTTTTCTCTGAGAAATGATATGCCCGATTCCGGACTCCATCCTGCCTCAATCCTGTCACCCGGCTGTATATAATCAAATTGTCCGGTCTGGGGAAGTGATATCTGGATCTCACGCTCAGACTCCGGCAGTTGAGCCAGAATTCTGCTGTTTGCACCATCGAACAAAATGGATTTTACGATAATAGTGAATCGGTTCAGGGTTTCAATGGAAGAGTCAGGTTCCAGAACTATGGATTCGGGTCTCAAAAAAAGATCAATCTCATCTCCCGGCTCAAGCCTGTCACGCATAATCGTTTTAAAAGCATTGCCTTCCGGTGTCCGGATCAATGCAGTCTGCCGGTCTGGATTATGATCAAGACCGGTTACCCTGGCACTCCATTGGTTGTTTTCTCCGACAAACCGGGCAACAAACGGAGTCAGCGGCTTTGCATACAGGTTTCTGGGTGTATCCACCTGTTCAAATTTTCCCTTGTTCATCACGGCAACATGATCTGACATGACAAGTGCTTCTGACTGGTCATGGGTAATATAGACAAAGGTTGTGCCCACCTGGGTCTGAAGGATTTTCAGTTCAATTTTCATCTGTTCCCTCAATTTAAGATCCAGCGCGCCAAGGGGTTCGTCAAGAAGAAGGACAGCCGGCTCAAGTACAAGGCTTCTGGCAATGGCAACCCTTTGCCTCTGTCCGCCGGATAGCTGATCCACCTTTTTATTCTCAAACCCCGGCAGACCAACTCGTTCAAGTATTTCTCCGGTTTTTGTTTTAATGACGGATCTTTTTTCTTTTTGCCGTTCAAGTCCAAAGGCAATGTTTTCAGCCACATTCATCATTGGGAACAAGGCAAGATTCTGAAAAATTAAATTTACAGGCCGTTTGTTGGGCGGAATCCCGGCCATATTTTTTCCATTGATCTCAATGGTTCCGCTGCTGGGTTCAAAAAATCCGGAAATCATCCTCAAAAGGGTTGTTTTACCACATCCCGAGGGCCCTAAAATAGAAAAAAATTTTCCTTTTTCCACGTCAAAGGATACTGAATCAACGGCTGTAAAATCTTGAAATTTTTTTATGACGTTGATAACTGAAAGATCTGTGTGCATGTCTGTCCTGACCCGCATAATGGTGATAAAAAATAAATAAAAAGTGTCTAAAAGTGTCTAATTGACCACAAAATATCTTTTAATATAAAAAAGCCGGGCAGCCGAAAGATTCATGGAAAACAAACCAGCCGCAAATCTTCCGGCCTTTGCCCTGACAATAATCATCCAGAATAGCAATCAAACCGGTTAACCGATTATTTTGCTGCCTTTACCTTATCCAGGATCATGCCTTCGATGGACTCCAGTTGGGCTGGGACTGGTGGGTACCATTTGATATTGTCAATATCAGCATCGGGAAAACTTCGTTCAAAGTTACCCCTGACACTTGCATCGGTCATTTTTATAGCACCCTTGGATGCCGTGCCGCATTTTTCAATGTTTGTAAAAACAGCCGCATTTTCCGGTCTGAGCATAAAATTAATCCATTTGTAAGCCCCGTCTATATTTTTTGCCTTGGCAGGAATGGCAAAGGTGTCGATCCAGCCCAAAGCCCCACTTTTGGGTGCAACAAAATCAATATCCGGATTTTCCGCATGCAGCTTCCAGCCTCCATTGTCCCATGCCATGGCCACAAAAACCTCGTTGGATCGCATTGACTGGAGCAGGGAATCACCATTGGACCAGTAATTTTTCACAAGATTCTTTTTATCCATGAGTTCCTTTCCTACCTTATCCATGAGCACTTTATAAGCCGTGGCATCTGAATATTTGGCAAAAGGATCATCTCCCAGGGCAAAAGCAAGGGCAATCAGGGTGGGGCGTTTAAGGCGATAACTCACACGGCCTTCATAGGCAGAATTGAGAAGGTCTGTATAGTCTGAGGCTGCAGGTGCAAATTTCTTATTGATAACCAGGCCTGAAGTTCCCCAGCAGAAGGGTACTGCATGGGGTTTGCCATTTACCATGGTATTCTTTTTCACTGCATCCAGCATGGAAGTGATGATCTGATCTGCATTAATTTTTGACAAATCAATGGGTTGATAAATTTTAAATTCTTCCTGAACGGAAGAGATCCTGTCCTGGCTGGGCTGGGCAAGGTCAAATCCAGCACCCCTGGTGGCGCGAAGTTTTGCAATCATCTCTTCATTGTTGGTAAAGGTTACTTTTACATCAATACCGGTTTCTGCTTTAAATTTATCCACAAGCACAGTTGGTGCATACCCTTTCCAGGTCAAAATCTCAAGGGTTTCAGCCAATGCCGGAGCTAACATAAAACAAACACCTGCGGCCATGACAATTAATAAAGCAATAGTTTTTTTCAACATTTGTTTTCCTCCATTCCTGTTTTAATTAAATACGGTAATCATTGCCGTAAATTCATATATGTCAACTTTTTCAGGTTTCCCTTTTAGCAGACACGATTTTTTCCTGTATCATAGATGGTGATTGCCATTAAAAAAACCGCTGATCACGTCGGTTCTTCATGGAAAGAAGGCATCGTGAAACAGGATTAATTGTTCAGCATCTATATTTCTATACACCAAAAAAACTACAAATCCAATAACAAATTAATTTCAGGTATTATGCCGATCTTGCGATTTCATCGGCTTCACTGATGCAGTACATCAAATGCCGTGGGGATTTTGAATCACCGATCAGATGAAATGTGGCCCTGGTTTTGCTTTCAAGTTTTTTTGCTTCCCTGATGGACGTGTGTTTTTCTGAAATCACAACGGACTCAAAACCCGTCAATGTGATGTCTTCCCCATTGGCCTTAAAAACAACCCCGTCATCTGTGAACTGCTTAACCGACACATTTTTATACAGGACCACATTGCCTTTTTTAAGCCGTTCTCTCAAGTAATATCGGTCATTGCTGGACATTTCTTCGGCAAAACTCTTTTTCCGGTTTAAAATTACAACCTGTTTTCCCTGTTCTGCCAGAAAATCAGCCGTGATCAAACCCGTCATGCCGCCACCCAGAACAATGACCTTATCTTTGACCTGGTCTTTACCGCTGATGACATCAACATTGGTCACAAGATCCATTTTTGTTTGAAAAAGCCCTTTTATAACGGGCATATCCGGCATTGAACCCGTGGCAAGAATGACTTTGTCAGGATTAATTTCATCGATAAGATCAAGGGTCAGTTCTGTGTCATACCGGATCTGTACATCCAGTCTTGCCATTTCATTCCTGAAAAAAGCCAGTATATCATCAAGCTCTCCTCTACCCGGGGCTTTTAACGCAAGGGATAACAATCCGCCGGATTCCTGTTTTTTTTCACAGACAATGGTCTTGTGCCCTTGAAGTGCAAATTGCCTTGCTGCTGCCATACCGGCAGGACCGGCCCCGGCAATCAATATTTTTAAAGTTTTTTCAGGTTTGATTTCATCTTTGAGTTTATATTCCCTTCCCACATCAGGATTGACCACACAGGAACCCGGTTCCTTGGCAAGCACGGCATGAATACACCCAAGACAGCACCCGACACAGGGACGAATCTGTGAAAATTCCCCCTTTCTGGCCTTTTCAGGATAATAGGGATCAGCCAGAAAAGATCTGCCCATGGCCACCATGTCTGCCTTACCCTCCTGAATAATTTGATCGGCATGATCCGGGATCTTAATCCTTCCCGCGGTAATCACAGGGATACTGACGTGTTTTTTCACTTCTTCTGCCAGATGAACAAAGCACCCATGCGGGGTATACATGGAGGGAATTGTCAACTCAGTAGAGCCGTAAACCCCGCCTGAAACATGAAGATATACAACCCCTGCCGTTTCAAGCAAAGGTGCAAGTCTTACCGTACTCTCAAGATCCCATCCATTTTCGATATAATCATTTCCATTGATCCGTATTCCAATGGGGAAATCTTTTCCTGTCTTTTCCTGGATATCTTCAATGATTTCAAACAAGAACCGTGTCCGGTTTTCAAAAGATCCCCCATATTTATCTGTTCGGATATTGGAATTGGGTGCCATGAACTGGTTGATGAGATATCCATGGGCACCATGAATCTCTATAAAATCAAATCCTGATTCCCGGCATCGTCCGGCTGAATCCCCGAAACAGGACACGAGCTCCTTTATTTCATCAATTTCAAGGGCTCTGACTTCACCCTTGACAACAGCCGGGGCTGGAATGGGAGAGGGTGCCACCTTATGGGGAAGATAGGACTGCCGTCCACCATGCAAGAGCTGCACCCCAAACAGGGTGTCATACTGCTTTACCTTTTGAACCATGTCTTTCAGGGCCGGAATACAATCATCTCTATACATCTGGGGTAAATCAGGCAGTTCCTGACCTCCGGGGTGGATGCTTCCGCCTCCCACCAGCATCATGCCGACACCGCCTTTGGCCCTTTCTATAAAATACTCAACCAGCTGGTCCGTTACACAGCAGTTTTCATCCACGCCAAAATTGATGCTCATGGCAGACATTAAAAGCCTGTTTTTTGAGGTCATATTGCCGATCCGGATCGGGCTGAAAAGATTTGATAACATGCTATAGATTTCCTTTATTTTAAAATTTCTCTGTAATATCATTTAAAACAGATTCAATCAATTCTTCAAATTTTGGCATTATTGTTTTCTCCTTTATAAAAGAACTGCCAGTTACAAGTTTAAAAAATTTTGCACAGACATTTCTCTGGCTTGCAGTAAAGCCTGTGGAATATCCTTTTTTTTCAATACCCATACTCCCGGGCTGGTCTGACAAATCCCGCCGGCCATGGGCGCGGTTAATGATATGGGAATAGTAAATCAATGCCCGGTCAATCAGAATATAAAGGAATTGAAGATTTTTATTGGGCCCCAGCTGGAATTTATCTCCGCCAAACCATATGCCTGCCCTTTTATTCCGGGTTATCTTTTTTCCGCCAAACAAAGCAGAGCCGGCCCCTAAAACACCTCCCATGGCAGTAAATACACCCAGGGTATGTCCTGCAAAAGCCGTATCGATCACAGCCCCTATGCTGCCGCCGACGATAGCGCCGGCTGCTGCCAGCTGTCCTTTTGTCAGGCCCAGAATCTCCCAGGTCTGTTTTGAAAAAAGATCGTGTTTAAGAATTGAATATTCTGACAGATGATATTCAAAAAGGTGATGTTTGAACACGGCTCTGATCTGTTTAAACAGCTTGTTTTCCAGATCTTTTATATGGGCCTGATATTTTTCATTGAGCTTTTCTTTTACCGTTTCCTGATCATAAGATGATGTAACTGGTTCAGATATGGAAAATGAAAGGCTTTTTTCAATGTTTTGGATTATTAAGGCCGAGACCAGACGATTTCTTTTCTGCCAGTCCTCTTTAAATGCCAGGATTACCCGGGAAAGCGCATGTTCCCAATCCTGATCAATGGCTTTAAGGCTTTCAAGCATTTTAATGCGCTCTGTAAAATTGGCTTTGTTTGAATTAAAGACACGAATACAATTAAAATGTTTTCTAAATTCAAGTTTCCAATCCTTAGTATAATCTTTCCGGTCTGTTTTGGAATTAATAATGGCCATTCTCGGCCGCCCTGTAAGCCTTAAAATTTCCATTTCAGCCAGATCATCATCCCGCACAGGCCTTGCACCATCCACTACATAAATAATGCCGGCACCCCTGGCTACGGGGCATAAAAGTTCACAGTCATCTGCAAAAAAAGGATCATTTTTAAATGCATCTATAAACCGATCAACAATTTTATCAGGATCTCCATCAAAGGCCTTAAACCAGGCAAGGGTCTGCCTGGGCACCTGGAACCCGGGTGTATCCACAAACCGGATGATGTCTTTCCCATCAATTGTGACGATGTAATCCCTTGATATGGTTGTTTCACCAGGGATAGGGCCGACCTTTATCCGGTCATCCTCGGTCAGGGTGGAAACCAGAGAAGACTTTCCCTCATTGGGGTGGCCCAATACAGCAAATTCCGGCACCATAACTAAATAAACCTTTTTACGACGATATAAGGATTTTCAAGTTTAAATATCGCTTTTTTCCAGACATCATAATTAATATCTGTGTTGTCAACCAAAAGATCTGCCTGGCCGGCATCCCGGGTTAAGAGTATCCACAGGGGCCTGTCTTCAGGCATAGCCGCCTTTACCTGTGTAATATAATGGACCAGTCCTCTTATGGGTGGCTGCCAGACTTCATGGACCAGTATCACATGATCCACATCCTTTTGATTTATCTGCTGGATTGTTTCGGCATCATCATCAAAATCCAGATTGATGCCCAGGGTTTCTTTAACATTGAAAAATAAGTGCGTTTCAATCCCTTTGATGATTTTTTGAATTGTGTCATCGGAATAAACGCTTTTTGAAGCAAGAAGCAATACGTTCTGGCCTGACACATCCGGCCTGTTTCCCAATGATGATTTTTCTTTCATGTCTTTGTCCGGCTTGTCGTAACCGGCCTTTCCTACCCGGGTTTTATCAGCATCAATGTCCATGACGGGAGACTGCATCCTGATAAGTAACTGCTTGAACCGGGGCCTTTTAAAGTCAAAATGGTGCAGGACATGTTTTTGAGCTAAAATTCCTGTAATGATAAGAACTCCCCTGGGTATTACCGCGTAAAACAGAATTCCCATACAGATGAACGGCCACCAGGATATCAGATCATGGGTTGCCAGGACGGACAGGCCATCCTTTAAAATAATCCGGGACCCTTCTATTTGTTCAAGGCTTGGATGCGCAAGGGCTTTGGGAACAAACCAGGACCAGGGAAGCGCTATAAATGAAACCAGATCATAAACCCCGGCATTTGAGGCCATGAGCGTTGACTGCCATCCAAAGGCCATATCACTGACAATCACCCTGAAAAATGTTCCACCAAGGGCACCGGCTGAAAAACTAAAGGCAAACACAGAGGCCGGGATAAAAACAGGCCAGAAAAAAAGATCTTTATATTCCCGGCTCTTTATCCGGATGAGCGACAAGGTATATTCCAGGGTTTCAAAGCTTTTTTTAAAAATGGCCTGTCTTGTTTTTTGCAGAATTTTCGGCAGTACATTAAAAAACAAAGACGAAATCAATGTATGAATAATGGAATTGCTAAACAGGTTACCTGTTTTTTTACCCCCTAGGACCTTTCGCGCAATCAGTACCAGGGAAAATACCAGCAGTAAAACCGGCAATACAACAAATAAAACAATAAAAATGCTTACATTGATCGGGCGGTTCCCATGATAGGCAAGAAATGAATAAGCCAGGGATAAGCCGAAAGTACATCCTGAAAAGGCCATGATATAACACATCCAGGAATACAGGATGGAAAAAACGGTGCCCGGCAGAAGAATGGTTTTTTTATGGTTTTTTTTAAAAAACTCCTTTTTCCTAAGAATCAGCCATTCCAGCAAGAGCCCTTTTTCAGTCAGGACCTTATTTCTGCATTGATTATAAATTTTACGATCCTTGATCGTTCTTGTTTTAATATCTTCCTGGGAATCAAGAGCATCATCAATACTGATAAAATAATCCAGATCAATGATATCTTTTAATTTTATTTTCATGATTTACTATATTTCATGATTAATTTTTCAAGGATTTCATAGGACTGTGCGCCCACAAGACGGTCAAGCCGGCTGTTACAGGTCATTTTTTTATCACCCAGGGTAAGTCCAAATTTTGCTGCACTTGCTTTCAGACGTGCCATCATCTTGTTTTCCTTTGATCAAGTCATTTTTAATGAACATCGCCACAATTAAACATGCTGCAGGAAAATAAATCAAGTGTTCTGAAGTCTGATATGTTAGAATTTCCCATTTGATAATTTATGGAGGCATTCATGCTGTTAACATTCTTAAAGGGATTTGGAAGCTGAAAGGCTTATTTATTTTTGAGGAATAAAGAAAATATGCGAAATGAAAATTATTTTTATTCCATTGAAGACCAGCGGACAACAAGTATAAAAATCAAACGCTCGATTTTTATCTGCACCCTGGAATATGTGAATTCCATTGAAAAAGCAAAAAATTTTATTTCCCGGATTTCAAAAGAAAATAAAACGGCCACCCATAATTGCTGGGCATATATTTTAGGTGAAAAAGGGGATATTTTTCATTGTTCCGATGCAGGAGAACCCTCGGGAACTGCTGGAAAACCAATGCTGAATACATTGCAGAGCCATGATATGACCAATATTGCAGCCGTTGTGACCCGGCATTTTGGCGGGGTTAAACTGGGTGTCAGAGGATTGATTGATGCATATAGTACTTCTGTAAAATATACCCTGGATCAAAAACCCCTTAAACTGCAGATTCAGTCCATGGAGATTGATATTAAGGTCTGCTATGAATTCAACGATATCCTGTTGAATCAGATAAAAAATTATCTGTACCGGATCAAGGATACCACCTATACTGATAAAATTGCTCACAGGGTTGAGATTGAGCGAAAAGATTATGCCGCAGTTGACGGACTGCTCAGTGAATACCAGTCCCAGGGAAAATTGAAATTCAGTCTTTTAAGACCGAAATGATTGTAAAGACGGCTTAAAAATTATATTGACAATAAAAATTTTTTAAGTATTATTAAATTTTAATTAATTATACTTAAAAATGGTGAGTCCGTGAAAACAAAACTGGGTGCACTTCTCAGGCCGATTCGAAATTCAAGGCATTTTACAATTAAAGAGGTTGCAGCAAAGGCAGGTATCAGTTCCAGTTTATTGTCCCAGATCGAAAGAAACCGGATATCGCCTTCCCTGGACACTTTGTTACATGTTTTAGAAGTATATGGGGTACGGCCGGATAAATTTTTTAGAGATTATGAAACCCATTCCCGGGTTGAGATTGTCAGGAAAGATGATCGAAAAATTTATCACCGCAAAGGATTTAAATATGAAACTCTTTGCGGTGACAGCCAGGCCAAAGGCAATCATTCATTTAATGCCTTTTTTCTGGAGCTGGCACCGGGGCAGAAAAGAGGTGATGCAAAAGAAGGGCATCTGGGACGCGAGCTTGGAATTGTTGTTAAGGGCTCTGCGCAATTGATTTATGGCCAGGAGATATATGAAATTAACAAAGGTGATTCCGTGTCATTTTTTTCGCAGATTCCCCATGTGATTCAAAATCTCTCTGACCGGATATTTTCAGCATACTGGGTTGTTAGCCCTGCAGAAGGAGAAGATTATTTTGGAGATAAAACAATATAGGATCTGGAGAGAATAATGGGAAAAACCATTGCAGAAAAAATTTTTAAAGCCCATTTAAAGGATAAGCCCTTTAAAGATGTCAATGTACTAAATCTGGACAGGGTTTTCTGTCATGAGATCACAACGCCCATGGCTATCCAGGATTTAATGGCAAGGGGAAAAGACCGGGTCTTTGATCCAGATAAGATAAAAGCAGTTATTGATCATGTAAGTCCTGCCAAAGATTCCAAGACTGCCATGCAGGGAAAAATTCTTCGTGAATGGGCCAGGAGGCACAAGATTAAAGATTTTTTTGATATCGGCCATAACGGAGTGTGCCATGCCCTGTTTCCGGAAAAAGGCTTTGTAAGACCTGGTTTTGTGATTATCATGGGAGACTCCCATACCTGTACCCATGGGGCTTTTGGTGCTTTTGCCGCAGGGGTGGGAACAACAGATCTTGAAGTGGGTATCTTAAAAGGGGTCTGCGCCTTTAAAACCCCCCAGACCTATAAGATTGAGATCATTGGAAAACTTGCTTCCGGGGTATATGCCAAAGATATCATCCTCAAGGTGATCAAAGAAATAAGTGTAAACGGGGCCACCAATATGGTCATTGAATTCATGGGCAGTATTGTGGATGAAATGAGCATGGATCAGCGTATGACCATGTCCAATATGGCCGTTGAGGCAGGTGCCACAAGCGGGATTATCCTTCCTGACATGACAACGGTGGAATATCTGTGGCCGTTTATAAATAAAGAGTACAAAACACGAAAGGATGCGCTTGCTGCATTCTCAACGTTTAAAGCAGATGATGATGCCATATATGCAAAACAAAAAACAATAGATGTCACTGATCTTGAGCCTTTAACCACATTTGGATATAAGCCGGACAATGTAAAACCCGTGTCCCGGATGAAGGGAACAAAAATTAATCAGGTTTATATTGGTTCATGTACCAATGGACGGCTTGAAGATTTGAAAATTGCAGCAGAGATTCTTGATGGCCATACCATCAGCCCCCATGTCCGGGGAATTGTATCCCCTGCCACGCCAAAAATATTTTCCCAGGCCCTGGAACAGGGGATAATCAAAATTTTTATGGATTCAGGCTTTTGTGTAACAAATCCCACCTGTGGTGCCTGTCTTGGCATGAGCAATGGTGTATTGGCAGATGGTGAAGTGGCAGCTTCCACAACCAATCGAAATTTTATCGGCCGCATGGGCAAGGGCGGTATGGTTCACCTGATGAGCCCGGCAACAGCAGCGGCCAGTGCCATTGCAGGTGAAATTTCAAATTCCGGTCTTTTTTGTAAACAGGAAAAATCATAATGAAAAAATTTAAAGGAAAAGCTTTATTTATAGATCGTTCAGACATCAATACAGATGAAATCATTCCAGCAAAATACCTAACTGAAATTGAAAAAACAGCCTTGAAACCGCATTTATTTGAAGATTTAAAATTAGATGGCT
>Ga0164315_10002210_pt1 | contig 14886 bp, 10 predicted proteins | sample GuaBasSedimGuay6_FD_113737 | JGI IMG/M metagenome (GOLD analysis project Ga0164315, IMG submission 113737) | Subseafloor sediment microbial communities from Guaymas Basin, Gulf of California, Mexico - Guay6, Core 4569-2, 0-3 cm | ecosystem: Environmental > Aquatic > Marine > Hydrothermal vents... | reverse complement strand
CTTTACTTACTGTTTTCAGAACCTTATAACGTTCGTCTGTTCGAAAGAGAGTTTAAAGCAAAGGATGTGCCAAACATTGTTATATTAAAGTGAGACGACAGCTTTTAGATTATTTATGGGCCCCATCACATGACGTATAATGCAGTTAAAACAGTATGTTCAGTACGTTGTTAACGAACCAATAAGGGGGTAAAAAGTAAACAACGTCAGTCTCATTGGGGCTCGCGTGGGTAACCATACAAAGCATAATTATCTTCTCATATTCCATGGATTGGCATTGTGTCCCGCCCTCTTTTTATCAAATGATGAAAAGCCTCTATCAGCAGAACCTTGGTCAAGACACACATCTCCCGACAATTTGCTCACCTTGCTTAGCCGTCAGGTACTGGCATATCCTGGCCCAAAGACATTCCCGACGAACTTAGCCATAAACTTTATCATTTCATGAAATCTGGAGGAGGATTTAAAAGGCTTTACGTTATGATTAAAATTATACTTGCTGGTTTCCCAACACGGGTCGCAGATAATTAATTCAGCACAAGCGGCTCATAATAGTCAGGCATAACCAACTGGTTACGCACTTTTAGCTCCATTGACGTTCCCTGCCGCCCATCTATAGCTCAGAGATATACCAAAAATCGCAATAACTAACACCGTCTCCTTGTGCCATTCCGTATACATATCCATAACTCATCGTTATTGTTTGTGTTTCGTGGAAACTGATGTGATTTAAAAATATCCGAAAAGTTTAAGCTTAGCATTTTATAACGATGTTTGGCACAACTCCTGCTCTTTGTCCAGTTAGCCACTCATAAAGTCCATGTCCATGCAAGTCAAGTGGATCACTCAAGTATGTGTGAATACGGAAACAACCGAGTTTCAAAACATGCAGAGTTGCAACACATAGATGGTCACTCCTTAGACGAGAAGGAGGTTCTAGTGATGGGAGAGAAACAGGCTTTAGCTGATACCAAGGAATTTACCGGCAATGATGATCTCTATCCTACAGAAATCAGATTTGTCAACGGATTAAATGTACGCCTCGCATGCTCAGAGAATGGGCAGCCATATCTTCAGGTTGAGGACTCTTCAATAAGGCTTGTTGGGGGTCTATCCCCTTCAGCTTTGAGCAATTAAGAGTGTTACACTAAGCACAAACAAATTAAGCTCTATGGTCTCCCCAATTTGATAACACCGCAATTATTTGCGTAAGAACCGCGCCGGGTAGTTTTGATCTGATCAAATGAAATCAAACAAATGTAGGAGTGAGAAAGGACGATGTTCAAAACAGATAAACGTTCAAGACTGAGCCTGTCGATAGGGGATTGTCCCAATGCAAATCGAAACCAGCAAATATTCATAAGGAGTACCAACTAATGACAACATGTAGAGATTGCTCTTTCTTTTTTCCAGTTCCGGAAGATGCACGCGATTATAAGCCTGGAAAAGGAGATTGCGTCACAGAAAAAGAAGACGCAAAGGGAAAGTACTGGCGTTCAAAACCGGCGATGATTGGAGATGTTTCTTGCCAGTTACTGAAATCTAAAACCCTGAATTGAGGAGGATGACCTTATGACAACCTTAGCAGAGAATATTGAATACAGGGGAAAAGTCATTGAATTCCCGCTGGATAACCCCGAAGAAACCGACATTGCTGACGATATGTTGCATGAAAATCTGGCCCGACCCACCACAGAGAGGACCAAGAGGCTGAAGGCAAGGTGTCGCGTTAAACATGCTTCTGCTGGTGAATTCATCGACAAAGATGTGAGGGCCGGCATTGAAAGAATGCGTTTCATCACCGAAGCGCATAAGGCTAGCGAGGGGCAACCCGAGGTCATCAGACGGGCGCTGGGACTGGAGAACATACTGAACAAGAGCACTTTGATTCTTCAGCAGGATGAATTCATTATTGGCTACCATGCCGAAGATCCGGAAATGTTCCCTCTGTATCCAGAACTCGCATATATGGCGGTTCAAGACTACCTTGAGAGCGATTATTCTCCCCAGCCGAAGGACGAAGCCGCAGAAATCTGTGAGTATTGGAAGCCTTACAGTATGCAGGCCAAGGGTGAACGGTATTTTTCACAGGAAGACCTCTCTCGGATGTACCAGGTGAGTTCCATGGAGGCACCAGGATTCGCCACAGGCTACAACAGCGTCGTGCCCCCTTATGAAACTATCCTGGAAGACGGGCTGTTGAAGCGTATTGAGATTGCCAAAGGCAAACTCAGTGATGCAAGTAAGGATCTGGAAAAAATCCCCTGGAATGCAAAACAACTGGAGCTATTAGAAAAGATTGATGTTTGGAATTCCATGATTATTGCAGACGAGGCTGTTATCAATTGGGCAAGACGGCACGCACGCCTTGCGAAGATTGTCGCTGAGAACTTTGAGACTGATCCCGCGAGGAAAACCGAGCTTCTTGAGATTGCCGACATCAGCCATCGCGTTCCTGCAGAGCCTTGTAAAGGGCTGAAAGATGCCTTCCAAGCCAAATGGTATACCTATTTGTTGTGCCATGCCATTGATCGCTATGCCAGCGGAATGGCCCACAAGGAAGACGAACTGCTTGAGCCTTATTACAATATAAGCGTGTTTGACAAGACCTTCCAGCCCATGACACACACAGATGTGGTGGAGATGGTCGAGATGGAACGTTTAAAAGTATCTGAACACGGCGCCGGAAAATCTCGCGCATATAGAGAGATCTTCCCTGGCTCCAACGACCTGTTTATCATGACCCTTGGCGGTACCAAGCCAGGTTACGTCGATGCCTGCAGCGACATGACCGACGCAATTCTGGAAGCGGCAAGAAACATCCGCACCACAGAGCCGTCTCTCGTCTTCAGGTATAGCCCTGTTAGCCGTGAGAAGACCTTACACCTAGTGTACGAGTGCATCCGTGATGGTCTTGGGTATCCATCCATCATGCATGACCGGTTAGGCACTGAACAGATGAAATATTACAGTCAGTTCAGCAAAAACAACAATGGTGCTACGGACGAAGAAGCCCATTACTGGGCTAATGTCCTGTGTATGTCCCCCGGGGTATGTGGCCGGAGGAAAACACAGAAAACCAGATCCGAAGGTGGGGGTTCAATTTTCCCCGCCAAGATGATGGAGCTCGTCTTGAGTGACGGGTTTGATTGGTCTTATGCCAATATGCAGCTTGGCCCACACACAGGTACCATAGACAACCTCAAGACCTTTGAAGATGTCTGGGAAGCTTTTAGAGCTCAGTATGCATACGCAACAAGCTGTGTTATTCGAGCCAAAGATGTAATGCGTTACTTCGAGTCAAATTTTTTACAAATGCCTTTCATCTCCAGTCTCGATGATGGTGCGATGGAGTTGGGGCAAGATGCGGTGGGGCTCTGTGAGCAGCCCAATGGATGGCACAACCCGATCACCACAGTTGTCGCGGCAAACTCTCTGGTCGCCATGAAAAAGCTTGTTTTTGAAGAGAAGAAGTACTCTCTTCAGCAGCTGTGTGATGCCCTTAAGGTCAACTGGGAAGGGTACGAAGAGATGCAGCGTGATTTCAAAAATGCGCCGAAGTGGGGCAATGATGACCCCTATGCCGATCCGATTATCAAAGAGTTCTACGAAGATATTATCGGTGGGACAATGTCCAAGATTACAAACTGGTCCGGTGGCCCTGTCTTACCAGTAGGCCAGGCCGTTGGTCTCTACATGGAAATAGGCTCCCGTACCGGTCCTACTCCGGATGGTCGCTATGGTGGCGATGCAGCAGACGACGGGGGTATCTCTCCCTATTGGGGTACGGATAAAAAGGGGCCAACAGCGGTCTTGAAGTCTGTCGCCAAAGTGCAAAAGAATCAAAAATCCAATCTTTTAAACCAGAGACTTCCAGTTGCCATGATGCGAAGCGTCCATGGGTTTGAACTCTGGAAATCCTATATGGCGACGTGGGAGAAACTCGACATCATGCATGTCCAGTTCAATTGCGTGAGCAATGAGGAACTGAAGGCTGCCCAGAAAGAGCCGGAAATGCATCAGGACCTTATTGTCAGGGTTTCCGGATTCAGTGCCCGATTCGTGGATATTCCGACCTACGGTCAGAATACGATTATTGCCCGGAATGAGCTGAAGTTTGGTTCCGATGATCTGGAGTATATGGATACCAAACTTTAAACAACCTACCAAGCCGGAAGGTGTTGATCCGTTGACACTTGGGCAGCACCTTCCGGTTTAATTTAAGGAGACACCCATGTCTACTATTGCACCGACCAAAGATAGTAAACAAGCCCTTATGCATGAAGAGCAGGACACCAGTAAACCATGTACCACCTGCAAGTGGCAGATCGGCGACCCAACCGACCCCACAAGAGGTCAGTGCACGGCAAACCGCACCCAAATGGGTGGAGTTTGGAAACGCTGGATAGCAGACGTAAAAAATACGACCTGTGATATGCACGAAGTAGGAGTCCTCAGTTTCAGGGATCACGTTTAGGAGTTATCAACACAGTCAAACCTCATAATGATATCGATGATTGTGACGCCGCGAAAATGGGCTGATCGATAATTTCTGTGGCGAAATAAGTGCAAACAACTCGCTACTCTCTTTTTTTTCAAGATGCTATTGACGTGTAAAGGTGACGTGTATGCACTTATCAACCAACTTAAAGGAAAACCTGTCTGTACCCCAAGAAGATCCCTACTTCTACGTAAGTAAGGACATCGCAGACATGTTTGAAAAAATCCATAGCCTTTCAAAGAAAAAGCCCGTGAATGTACTCATTTCCGGTAGACAAGGGTGTGGGAAATCATCCCTGGTAAATCAGTACGCAGCCATTTACCAGAAACCTCTGGCGACCTTTCAGGTTGGGATTCTCTCCGAACCGGGGCAACTCTTTGGTGAATATGCTTTGGAAAATGGAGAGACTACATACAAGCAGTTCCTCTTTCCGCAAGCGATTCAAACACCCAACACCGTTATTCATTTAGAAGAAATCAACAGGCCAGAGCATCCCAAGGCCCTGAATATGCTCTTTTCCCTTTTATCAGATCATAGAGAGGTCTGGTTGGAAGAACTGGGGAAATTGAAGGTGGCAGAAGGTGTCGTCTTCTTTGCAACATTAAATGAGGGGGATGATTTCATAGGCACTGAACTCCTCGACGTGGCTCTTAGGGACCGTTTTTATTTTTTACTCATGGATTACCTGCCCAACGAAGTTGAAAAAGAAGTACTGATAAAAAAGACAGGGATCAGCATTGAGCAGGCTGATGACGTTATGGCCGCTCTTAACTTTCTGAGAGGACACGGAGACCTCGAAATAGACGTATCGACAAGGACCGCCCTCATGATCGGAGAAATGATTACCGTGGGAGCGAGTTTAAGGCAGGCATTGTCCGTCAGTCTCCAGACCAGCCAGGAGACACTTGAGTCAGTCCTTGTCGGCCTGCATTGCAACAAAGGTTACGCTGAAAAAGTCAGCGCTGAATACGTCCTGTTCGACAACAGCTTCGTCCAGAAATAAAAAAGGTTGTGGATAGATGATCTCCTCCGGGAAAACAGAATGGCGTGGCAAGGCTCAGAAAAGTTTCCTGATCGCCGGCGAAGACGGCTATTGCGAATACTGGCGCCGGGACAAATCCCCCGTTGAGGTTCTGGAATTAGCAAAATTGCTCCACGGCATCAGGAAAATAGTTTCTCATGTTGGAAGAAATACCGGAGAAGTTGTCTGGGAAGGGATGCATAGCAAGATTGAGGATATCGTTCTTGATCCTGCTCCTGTTCTCGGTACATACCCGGTCCCGGCAGCTATGGCTGATATTGCTGTCGGAACTGCAGTGCGCGAAGCCTACTATAAAACAGAGTGGACCAGCTATATCATGGAACTGGCCGCAAAAAACAATAACCTGCCTCCAAACTATGCTTCTAAATTTTCTTCTTATCTCGAAATGGCTGAAAAAATTTATATCGATATCGTTTCAAACAGAAACGTCTTGGGTATTTACACTGAAAGAGCGCGTGAATGGGAGAATGAACAGGCAACACGACAGTTTCTCAGGCCACCTTCTTTCATGGAGCTTTTGCATATTTGGTGGCAGATGGCGACAGATAAAAAACAGGAGGCCTTTCGCCACACCTATGAAGATAAGATTATCGTAGAGATGGCGGGGAGTATCGATACCGATCAATATTACACGAAGCCATTGGCCCTCCTGAATTCCATTATTGATAGATTAATAACCCAATGCCCCTTGATTAAAAGCGTAACAGAGCGTTGCGAATACCGCTTCGATCTTTATACCTCAATTTTTAACAAACTTCTGGACCATGTAAAATTTTGGCCCAACAACCGGGGTGATACATATCTTCTCCCTTCCCTTTTCAATGAAGACATGGAGAGGGCAAATGAATCAAAAGAGGCGACAAAAGCAACCCTACTGAGCTTTGCAGAAGAAATTGAGAAGAACGTTGAAACCAAACATACAGATTACACCAATAAGGTGAAATCTATAGTGGCCAATTTCGGTGAGGTCGCCCGTGTCGAAGGCAACGACCTCGTCGTGTTGTCGAAAAACATCGTTAATAAAGACATTCTTTACAAGCTGAAGACAGTCCTCCAAACAGTTTCTCAGCGAACTTACGCGTATAACAGGGGCCTCTCTGCCGGGAAAATAGATCGCTCACGATTATTCAGGGCTCCGACAACCGGCACAATTTTCAATCTTAAAAAAGTACATTTCGAACTATACAACGATATTGTTCTTTTAGTTGACTGTACCGGCTCCATGGCCGATCCCACCAGATGGGAGAAACTCGAGGTCATTTGCCAGACACTTTTCATGGCTATTCACAGCTACAACTCAAGCGCCAGAATATTTGCCTATAACGAAAGGAGAGAGGCCTGTCGTATCACTGAAATCTACAAACATGGGAAATTTTATTCTGTCACGCCCCATGGAAGAACCGCTTCAGGCGAGGCCATTATTGCCACCGCCCTGAACTTGAAGAAAGGCAGACGAAAGCCTTTTATCATTCACATTACTGACGGTGCCTCCAATTGGGGGTGTGGAGTGAGTGAAGCCATAAAGTACTGCAAAAACAGAAAAATAAGCCTTTTAACACTTGGGCTTGAGTGTGACCCGATGAACAATGCTGCGCTACGCGATGAATACGGTGAGCTTATTCAGTTCGTTGACGACATCAATCAGCTACCAGCCATGTTCAGGAACCTTTTATCATTGAGTAAATTTCATTAACTATAATGTCTTATGTTACGTGGGTTAAGTGAGAAAAGTAAGAATCTCACACTATAGTCGAATACAAACAGGAGCGAATAAAAGTGAAAACGAAAAACAAAGGGTATGCGCTTCCACGAACTCCCCAAAGAATCAAAGCAATATTGTTGCTGTTGTCCTTTGCGTTGATCCTGAGCGGTTGTGAGGCAAAGTTGGACCTTGAGGGCGTTGAGCAGAGTTTGAGCAAATCGGTGCGCCGTACGGACCAGCTACAAGCTGTCACAGACAATGGGACCGTAGTCACAGCAGTCGGTTCCGATGGATTGATTTTAACCCACCCCAAAGCTACTGACTTTGGGGTATCACAGCAGTGGGTTCGGATTGAGCTGACGGGACAACCCAATTTTATTGACATCACCAGCTGCCCTGACAACTCGATGGTTGCTCTGGCCGTGGAGCGTCAGATATGGATCAGTACCAACAACGGCCAGAACTGGGTCAAATCAGATCTGCCAACCCAGGAAGAAATGCTCTCTGTAGCTTGCACTCCAAAGGGGGATTACTGGATCGTGGGAAGCTTCTCCACTCTGTTGCACAGTACCAATCAGGGTGAAAGCTGGACGGAGATCAGTTTCGATGAAGATGCCTTGTTAACCAAGGTCCAGTTTATTGATGCACAGCATGGCTTTGTCGCTGGCGAATTCGGACTACTTGCCAAGACTGAGGATGGCGGCCAAAGCTGGCAGCACAGCAACAGCATTCCTGGTGAGTTTTTCCCCCAGGACGGCTACTTTGCCGACCTCCAACGTGGCTGGGTCTCAGGACTGGGTGGCAAAATTTTACATACCACCGATGGTGGAGAGACCTGGAAGGACCAGGAAACACCCTTCAGCTACCCTCTGTACTGTTTTCACGCCAAGGATGACCGGCTTTTTGTCTTTGGTGATAACGGTGTCGCCCTCGAGTTGGACGGTCAACGCTGGAGGGCTCTTGACCACCCTCCCGTATCCAGCTACTTCCGTGACGGCACACTCCTTACCGACAACCGATTGCTGGCTGCCGGTGGCATAGGTACGCTCTTCACCATAGATACAGAGTCAAAACAATCGTTGAACGGAGGTCAAACCGATGCCCGATAAAAAATCCTCAAAGGCCCATAAACTGACACACCTGCTACACGGCTTAGACAAGCGGGTATTCAATCACCCTAAAGTCGTCCTCGGGATAGTCTTGCTGACTACGCTCTTCTTTGCGGCACAGATTCCTGCGGTAAAGATCTTTTCAGATTTTGCAGATCTACTGCCACAGACTCATAGCTATATCGAATTGCACAACGAAATCAAGGAGTCCTTTGGCGGTGCCAACGTGATTACTGTTGGCGTCGAGGTAGAGGATGGTGACATCTTCACGAATGAAACCCTTGCCAGAATTAACCGGATTACCCAGGCGGTAGACACCCTGCCCGGAATCAATCACAGCCTGGTGTCCAGCGTCACCCATCGCAACACCCGCAAAGTCTGGCTGACTCCAAACGGTGACATCAACTCCGAGCCCTACTACGATCCTATGAGCACGGACCTGTCAGCTGAGAGTCTGGCGGTCATTCGCGAAAACATAGTCGCCAACCCTCGTGTTTATGGCCCCCTGGTATCGCCGGATCTTCGAATGGCCCTGGTCAAAGCGCAACTGAACGAAGGGCAACTGGACTATGCCGCAACCTTCGAGCAAATCCAGAAACTACGTGCTGAGGAAACAGTCCCTGGTATCCGTATTCATGTAACTGGCCAGCCGATGCTGGTGGGCTGGTCTTATCAGTACCTCGACCAGATTATTGAAATTTTTCTCTTTACCATCCTGATTATGCTTGCCCTGCTTATTTTCTATTTCCGCAAGGCCTATGGGGTGCTGATTCCGATGGCCGGAGTGATCATTTCCACGATCTGGGGACTCGGCATTATTTCTCTCTTTGGTTACAACCTGGATCCGTTAGGTCTTGTCATCCCCTTTCTGATCTCTGCCAGGGCCATGTCCCATGGTATCCAACTGGTAGAACGCTACTACCAGGAACTCGAGGTTAACCCTGATCATCACCTGGCCGCCAAGACAACATTTGAGAACCTGTTCCGTCCGGGAAGTCTGGGCGTTGTTTCAGATGCCATCGGACTGTTACTGATCTCCATCGGCTCCATTCCTCTTAATACCAAATTGGCCCACTACGCTTCACTCTGGGCGATATCCATTATCCTCACTGTTCTGTTGTCAGTGCCTCTGCTGTTGTCGATATTGCCCAAACCAAAGAATATCGAGTGTAAGCAGAACTTCTTTCGGGTGTTCGGTATCTTTTGCTCCAATGTCATCAGTTCGAGAAAGGCCGCAAGGCTGGCATTGATTATCGCAGGGCTCTGTCTTTGCGGTGGATGGTATGCCTCATCAAAGGTCGTTATCGGCGAATCGGAACCAGGTTCTCCGATCCTCTATCAGGATCATGACTACAACATCTCTTCCAAGTCGATCAATGACAGTTTCCCTGGGTCTGAGGAACTGTATCTGGTCGCTGAAACTGACACTAAAGGGGGCATCAAACGTCCGGAGGTACTACATGCCCTGTCAGACCTTGAAAATCACATGATGCTGGATCCCGGAGTTGGCGGCGCCAAGAGCATCCAGGGGCTGGTAAGACAGGTCAACCGACTGCTACACAACGATGACCCGCGATGGGCCCAGATCCCGGCCAGCGCAATGTACTCCGGCGGCTTGATGTATACCTATATGATGTCGAACCCGGTTCCTGGGGCGCTGAAAGAGTTCGTTGATACCGACGAGCGAATTGCCAATATGGTCTTCTATTATAAGGACCATCAGGGTGAGACAATCCGTCGGGCGATTTATACCGCCAAACAGTGGATAGCTGAAAACGGGGACAAAGTCGAAGGGCTGAAGATACGCTTGGCGGGAGGCACCATCGGAGTCACGGCGGCCATGAACGAAGCTGCTTACGAAACCAACCTATGGGTCTTACCGTTGGTTTTCCTGCTGATTTTTGTCTTTGTAACCCTCTTTTACGCCTCTATGTCAGCCGGCCTGATGATGTTCATGGCTATGCTCTTCGCAACAACTCTGACTTACGCATATATGGGCATCACCCATATGGGAATTAACATCAACACAGTACCGATCATTGCCGTTGGAGTCGGGGTCGGGATCGATTACTCAATTTACATGATGGACCGCATCCGGGCTGAAATGGTGAAGCTGAAGGACTTGGAGGCAGCAGTGAAACGCGCCATTTCCACCACCGGTCTGGCCATAAGTTTTACAGCATTCACTCTTATTTCCGGGATCGTCATGTGGATTGTCCTGTCCGACCTGCGTTTCCAGGCCGATGCAGCCTTGCTGTTATGCGTCATGATCATCCTCAACGCAATAGGAGCAATGCTTCTGGTGCCTGCCTGGGTGTTGGTATTCAAACCGAAATTTGTCAGTGGTGCTTACGTGGACGAAGATGGAATTCTCCATTCTTGATTATCCATGTCACTTAACGGGTTACAAACAACTGAAGGAGGTAGATGATGAAGTGGAAAACATTGGGTTATTTTACGAAAATAACCATGGGAGGAGCTATCTGCGCTGCAGGTATGCTTCTAGGCTTATCAACACATGCCATAGCAGCAGATGATTTGGATCTCAGCGGTTTTGTAGAAAACGCCACCTACATACGGGATGGGCGGGGACTCTCCAAGTTTCGCAACACCGCACAGCTGGAGGTCATGAAGTCATTCGACAGCAGTTTCTTCTCCAGTTTCTCTTTCAACGGGATACTCCGGGCAACTTACGATGGTGTCTACGATCTTAATGATGACGAATTCGGCAAAGATTCACAGGAAAGTTATCTGGGACAAAATTGGCACTCCCGAGGCGATATGACGACAGATCTCGACCTCTTGGGCGGGAAGCCGATCCTGGCTCCCCCGGTAGCATTCCCCTGCGACAACGATAAGCAACTGTGTAGTAATCTCAGTGGCTACATGGACCTGGACGAGAACGATGTCAAGTTCCCGGACTTTAATGATGAATGGGATTTCATCAGAGAATTCTATCTCGACGCAACCATCGACTTGGCCAGTGGGGATCAATTTTCCGTTCGTCTCGGCAAGCAACAGGTTGTCTGGGGCAAAACAGACCTGTTCCGGGTGCTCGATGTCGTCAATCCGGTCGATTATTCACGCCAGAATATTTACGACGAGTTGGAGGATATCCGCATTCCACAGTGGATACTGCAATCCGAATTACGCATGGGCCCAACCGGCATTTTTGACGATTTCAACACCTCTGTTGTGTGGAATTTTGACAAATTCCGTCCCAATACACTCGGTCAGTCCGGTCAGCCTTATGCTATTGTGGACGCCGGGGCTTTCTTCTCCACCTACATAAATGCCGATGCGCACCCTGGGCTGGCGCCCTTGTATCCGCTAGGACCGGTGCCGGTTATTTATGATGTAGATGTTCCCAACTGGAGCTTATCCAATACCCAGGTCGGACTCAAGTGGGAAGGTGTCTACAGGGACACGACCTTTTCTCTCAATGGCCTGCTTTACCGCCAGCAAATGCCGTCGTTGCACTTACGTGAGCATCCGGCAGCACCAGGCAGCGGCCTGCCCGCAGCCGATGGCGCCTATACTATCGAATTCCCCCGTGTCAAGCTGATCGGTGGCTCCATAGACTACTACTCTCAAGCGATTGACTCAGTCTTGCGTCTGGAAACGACTTTTACCCAGGGCGAAGAACTGGTTCGCGATAAGAACGGATACAAAGAAACCGATATGTTCCGCTACGTGCTTGGTTTTGACAAAAATCAAATAATTCCACTGCTCAACAAGAAACGCGCCTTCCTGATCTCTGCTCAGCTCTTTGGTCAGAATATTCTGGATCATGAGCACGACATGCCAGATTACAAGTCAAACTATACCGGCACCCTCCTCGTCAGGGGATGGTGGGACTACGACCGGATTAGCCCAGCGATCATCATGGCACGCGACTTCCGGAGTGATGGAATGGCGATCGCACCCAGTATCGACTGGCTTCCGACCGACAACCTGAAGATTACCCTGGGTGCAAACATCAAATCGGGTGGCAAGAAAAAGTTTGACACGGTTATATCAGATAACTTTACAGGTCAGAGTATGCCGAACGATTACGAACCTCTGGCCCGTTTTACCAACGGCCCGATAGGTGTTGCCAACCAAGAAGATGAGGTACAGCTAACCATTCGCTATAGCTTCTAAACTAAACAACGAGAACAAAAAAAGGGATTCGTATTATGAGAAAAATTATTCTGGCATTGATGGGCTTGACGCTGTTGACCGGCACTGCTTTTGCCGCAACTGTGGAAGAGATGGAAAATTCTTTTAACCCTTACAAGAACGGTTTCCCGACGGTCGAAGGCATTAAACCCGGGATGGTCATCGACGCCAACAATTGGCAAGTGGCCGAGGACGTTATCGATCCTGCATTTCTGCAATACATCCAAGCGGGCTATTATTCAATCCGGATCGGAGAGAGTTTCTCATTCGATGTAAACCCGAACTTTATTGAACAGACCAAGGCGCGGCTCGGCAAAGCCAAACTTGGTGACAAGCCCGGTCAAATCTCCAACGCTGATGCGGGTCGTCCCTTCGTTGAAGAGCCGTCCCTGGATGATCCCAGGGCCGGTGAAAAACTGGCCTGGAACTTCAAGTACGGGCACTCTCAGGGTGACGAATGGCTTATTGATCCATGGTTCTGGAAGTACAACGACATGAAAAGCGGCAAAAAGGAACGGCAACTGAGGTTTAATTTTCACTTCAGGAAATTCAACCATCGGTACCTGACAGATCCAACGAAGCCTGCCTGGACACCCAACCCGTCCAATGTCTTCCGCAGCACCTTCCTGACAGTTGAGAAACCGTTTGACGTAAAGAACACACAGGTGCTGGTCCAACGGTATGAGGATGATACGAAGCTTGACAACTCCTACATCTACCTCGGATTTCAGCGCCGCGTCCGGCGTCTTTCCAGCGGACAGACCACTGACGCCTTCCTCGGTTCTGATATCATGCTTGAGGACTTCGAAGGGTATAATGGTCGGCTCAGTGACATGACGTGGACGTACCTTGGAACGAAACCCATGCTGGTGCCAATGTATAAACACAATGAAGAGCCTACCGACGATGAGGTATACACGGACGATCCGGATGGCTACAGGATGACAAAGTTCATCGGCACAGGTAACTGTTTCCCGGATGTTTCCTGGCAGCTCCGGACAGTTTATGTCGTGGAGTCAAAGCCGGTTGACCCGAACCATCCGGTCGGCAAGCGCCTCCACTATATGGATGTCCAGACCGCCACCATCCCCCTGACCAACGTATACGACCGCGCCGGAAAACTGTGGCGGAGCTTCACTATCGGCTATACCCACGCCGATTTTGACGTAAAAGAAAATAAAGGTACCGACGTTGTCATGTACAACTTCTTCTCCATGGTTGACCCTCAGGTCATGCACTGCACCACGGGGCAATTTAAGACGGTAACCAGTTCCCCATCGACAACTCCTAACGTTTTTACGGTACAGCATATGCGCGCTGTGGGTCGCTGATAACCTCAACCATTCGTACTGATTCCGGTTGAGATAACGGGATTTACAATGTAGACCTGTAATAATGATGCCTGGCCTCTTCGGGGGCCAGGCACCTTCAGTTTCTCGACTTTATTGTAAGTGGGACCAACCGGAAGCTAAAACCTATGCGCCCTGGCAGAAGTCAAACTTTCCATAAATAAACCCTGGAAGCGGCCCCGGTTGTTTGGACGGATCAGCGGCAGAAACAAGGAGTGAATTGTGGCAAACCTGAAAGTAAAAATGGGCACCATGGAACTGAACAACCCCGTCATTATCTCTGCCGGGCATCTGACAAGAACAGGGAAAGAGATCGAAAACTGCGACAGGTTCGGTGCTGGGGCTATCATAACAAAAAGCAGTTTCCTGGGAAAAGATTACGAAAAGGTTGTAAATCCTTATGCGCCGGGCCTGTTTCCGGATGCTCGTGCCAAGTTTCACTCTACGGGAGACGGATATCTCGCGGCCTGCGGCCTCTCGCCGTGGCCGGTTGAAACCTGGGCACAATGGTTCAGGGAAAATATAAACAAAATAAAAACCCCCGTTATTGCAAGTATTATGGCTGTTTCCACGGAAGGGTATGTCAAGTCGGCAAAAATGCTGCAGGAAGCGGGCGCGCCGGCCATTGAAATACTTCTGGCCTGTCCTCTGCCTTACCTGCTGCCCCACCCCTATGTGGGTGGCGCATCGTTCAATCCAGTGATTGTTGAGGAGGTATGTCTCTCAGTAAGAAAAGCGGTTAACATTCCCGTTGGCGTAAAGCTCATGTTCAACCCTCTGGACACTTCTCCTCTCAAAATACCCCTGGAGGTGGGACTGGATTGGATAACTGTATGCATGGCTATTCTCGCGGCACCTGGAATCAACCTTGAAACGATTGAACCGGATATCCCTACCTCGGTTTTCCTGTGTGGCTCAAAAGCCGCTAAGCATGCAAATTTTGTCGCTCTTCTTGCTCTGGCAGAACAGTACAAAGATATACATATATCAGCCAGCGGAGGCACACAGAAGTGGAGTGATAT
>Ga0164315_10002209_pt1 | contig 14888 bp, 9 predicted proteins | sample GuaBasSedimGuay6_FD_113737 | JGI IMG/M metagenome (GOLD analysis project Ga0164315, IMG submission 113737) | Subseafloor sediment microbial communities from Guaymas Basin, Gulf of California, Mexico - Guay6, Core 4569-2, 0-3 cm | ecosystem: Environmental > Aquatic > Marine > Hydrothermal vents >... | reverse complement strand
TGCCAACCCGGGACCTGCTGTTGCTGGTCGATCTTTCGGGATCGATGGAGGCGAAGGACTTCACTAATTCAAAAGGGGACAGGGTTGACCGCTTGACGGCAGTAAAGGAGGTGCTCGACGACTTCCTGACACGCCGTGAAGGTGATCGCGTGGGCCTGATCGTTTTTGGCAACGCAGCATTCGTCCAGGTGCCATTCACCCAGGATCTCGAAGCGACCCGACAGTTACTGGAAGAAACGGCAGTGCGCATGGCCGGGCCGCGTACGGCATTCGGTGACGCAATCGGGCTCGGCATTACCTTGTTCGAGCGCAGCGAAGTTCAGTATCGAGTAATGATCGCCCTTACTGATGGCAATGACACCGGCAGCAAGGTGCCACCGGCGCAGGCCGCCAAAATAGCGAAAGATAATGACATTGTTATCCATGTTGTTGGGGTTGGTGATCCCACCGCGACCGGCGAAGAAAAACTGGACGAGGAAGCACTGAACGACGTTGCCTCTACAACAGGTGGCCGCTACTTTCACGCAGCCGATCGCGATCAGCTCGAGGAAATTTATACCGAGCTGGACAGAATCGACACCCGGCCCGTAGAGGCCGAAACCTACAGACCGCGTACGGATCTTTTCCACTGGCCACTTGCTGCATTCATGGTATTCGGTTTGCTGTTCCATGCCGGATTGCTGATCAAGCGTCGTGGTGAAACCAGGCAGGCAAGTCATGGATGACTTTCACTTCCTGCGCCCGCTTTGGCTGTTCGTGATTTTGCCGGCGCTGGCTATCTGGTGGGGTCTCTGGCGGCGTCAGGATCGTATGAATTCGTGGCGCCAGATAATGGACTCGCACCTGATCGAGCACCTGGTTGTTGGTGAGTCAAAAAATCATGGGCTGCGTCCGATTCAGCTGTTGCTTGTGACCTGGGTTGTTTGTGCAGTTGCCCTGGCAGGACCATCCTGGCGTATGGAACCCTCGCCATTTGCCGATGACGAAGCGGGACTCGTGGTGCTGCTGAAAGTAAGCGGCACGATGTTGGCAACCGATGTGCAGCCAACGCGGCTGGAGCGTGCGAAACACAAGATTCGGGATTTGCTGGAGCTCAGGCAAGGATCGTCGACCGGACTTATCGTTTACAGCGGCAGCGCGCACCTGGTGATGCCATTGACCCGGGATGACCGAATCATCAGCACGATGCTGGAGGACCTGACACCGGACCTGATGCCTGTGGATGGAGATGCGCTTACACAGGCGCTGCAGCTGGCCGAACAGGTACTGGAGAAGAGCGGCGTGCCCGGATCGGTGCTGGTTATCGCCGACAGCGTCTCCCCGTCGCAGGCCCAGGCTCTGTCCACAGCTGACGTCACCCTGCCGGTCCAATTTCTGTCGCTGCAGTCAATATCCGCGCCCATTGACGTTGGGTTGCAAAGTGCTGCATCCAACCTTGGTGCCAACGTGGTCGAACTCACCTTTGATCCCGCAGATGTCGAAGAGGTCGCACGACGTGCGCAATCCAGACTCAAGACTGTATCTGCAACCAATGAAGGCAACCGCTGGCAGGACGCAGGATATTCCATGCTGCCGTTTCTCGCGTTATTCATCTTGATGTGGTCGCGCAGAGGTTGGCTGGTGACATGAAAAAACAGATTGTCGAAAACAAATCCTGGTTCAGCTGGCTCTTCATTGCATTGCTCGCTCTTGGCAGCTACTCATTGGCAACCGGAGCAGTCACTCTGCTAACGCCCGATCAGCAAGGTCAGCGTTTTTTTGAGCGCGGAGATTTTGCGGAAGCGTCAAATCGATTCACTGATCCAATGTGGCGGGGAGTCGCACTTTTTCGACAAGGCGAGTTCAAAATGTCTGCAGGCATTTTTGCAGGCATGGATACCGCAGAAGCCGCTTTCAATCACGGTAACGCGCTGGTGATGCAGGGTCAGTACGATGCAGCGGCAGAACGATATGCACGCGCGCTTGAGCTGAGACCCGATTGGGCAGATGCCACCAACAACCGTGAGATCGCGTTGGCGAGAGCAGCAATGCTCAGGCAGGAAGGCGGCGAGGGGACCGGCGGCATGTTGGGTGCGGATGACATTGTCTTTAGCGAGGGCAAGTCACCTCCGGGTGCCGGGGATGAGCAAACAGAGGGCGGGGAGGCAATGAGCGACGAGGAACTGCGTGCCGTCTGGTTGCGCCAGGTGCAGACGAAGCCGGCTGACTTCCTGGCAGCGAAATTTGCTTACCAACAAGCGATGCGCCCGGCGCCAGGCGATGAGCAAGAGGTGGCGCAGTGAGAGATAAGTTAGCGGCCTGCCTTGCACTCATTTTCATCTGCTCCTTATGCAGTGCCAGTGTTCTCGCTGCAGAAGAAATTATTCTGCGCACGGCAGTGACACCTGGCGAGGCCTGGGTTGGTCAGAAAGTCGTACTGCATGTTGATGTGCTGGCGAAAGACGGCTGGGCACAGCTAAAAAAAGTGACTGATACCGAAGTAGAGGGTGCCTACCTGCTGCGCCTGGAAAGCCAGGGCACGCGGCTGAGCGAAACCATAGATGGTGATAGTTACACCGGGCAACGCTACGATTTCATGTTGTTCGCCCAACGTGACGGGAAGATCACCATCCCACCCGTGCTGGTCGATGTTGAGATCAAAACCTGGGGAGCAGGTGGTGGTTCCCGCATCGAACGCATGTCTTTGCCTTTGGTCGAGTTCGTTACGCGAACACCGCCAGGTGCACAAGGCATACGCGGGCTGATCAGTACAAGCAATCTCACTGCACATCAGGACTGGGATCCGGAGACGGAAAGCCCCGTTGTAGGCGATGCGATCAAACGCAGGATTACATTGCGCGCCGAAGACGTATCCGGAATGGCATTCGCTCCCACGCTGCACAATGAAATGAAAAATCTCGGCATTTATCCTGGCGAGCCGACAGTGGAGGATAAATTCGCGCGCGGCGACCTTACCGGCACGCGGGTTGAAACCGTTACCTATGTTGTTGAGCGAGCCGGAGATTTCGAGCTTCCCAGTATTGAACTGAGCTGGTGGAATATCGATACACAAGAGCTGCAACATATCGTGCTGCCTGGATTAACTCTGCAGGTAACTGGCGGACCTGCCGGTGCATCGAAGCAAGACGAACGCCGCTCGTGGTCGGCATTCATTGTGCTACTCGTCGTGGTTGTTGTCTTGCTGGTATTTGGTGGTCGAGTTCTGGCTGGCTGGACAGCCTGGCGCCAGGCCAGGAATGAAACGGAAGCGGCTTATTTTCGGCGCATCCGGCGGTCGGCACGAACTGGCGATCAGAAAGCGGTACTGCGCGACACCATGCGCTGGCTTGACCGCATAAACAATGCTTCTCAGGCAGCGCGACTCGATCTGTTTATGCAGAAATATGGAGATTCCCGAGCCCGGGAGGCTATCCTGGACCGAAGTGAGCCCGGCACAATGGCGTTCGTCAGCAGCCTGGCAGCGGCCAGGAAACGCTGGCAGGAAGCGCAGCAACGCGGGGAAGCTAGCTATTTTTTACCTGACCTGAACGGCTGAATCGGACCAGCCATAATCCCTCCTGGTGCCAGCAAGCAAAACTATCGGTCATGCCGTACCTTAGGACACAATAACGAACTGCAGCACCCCGCAGGATTTCCGCAGATGGAACAGCAGGTATTGGCGGGCTTGAATCCATACAAGACTGCCAGGCGAAGGTATCAGGCAAATTCCCGGCAACAAATTCCCTGGTCGATCAAGAGCATCGAAGTCTGAGTCCTTGTTATCGACAATGGGAAGTGCACGCGGGTTGGTTAGGACGATTACTACTCGCCTTCCGTTACCCGTGCTCCGGATAATTCATATTTGAGAACCAGTAAATCGCGAACGCTTAGCGCCCCTCCCATAGCTGTGAATGGCGACAGCCCAAGCTCACCATGCATGATTTCGAGTTGACCGCTCGCAACGAACGAGTCGTCTGTTAACTCGATGCTGGCCGGAAATGTTACGGTATGTTCCAGCCCTTTGACGATAACCGTCGTCACAATGTTCGCATCGGTCATGCTGCCCTCTATTGCCCTGGATTGAATCTGAATCGCTGGAAATTGTTCGCCGTGCAGCAGCTTTTCTCCAAGCATGTTGGCTCGGGTGCCGTCGATATCCTTTTGCGGGACCTCACCCTCGAAATCCTCTCCTTCAAGAGCTCGCGTGTCCGCGTTGTCCACGTCAAGGTCCGCAACGGTCATCTCAAGCATGAAGGTTGAATCAAGCGGATCCGGCGCGACTTCGACGGTACCCGAGATACCGTGGTGCGAAATCACATGGTGGTGACCGAAGCGTTTTAACGGGCCGTCAGGATAGGCCAGAACACGCAGCCAGCTGGTGTCGCTGTCGACGCGATACTCCTTGTTCGTGGCCGGTTCCTGTGCCTGACCTGGCATTGACGCCATGATTGCGAGCACAGTCAGTAAGAGGGACATTATGCGCATTCATTTTCCTCGTTGATTTAATCTTTCCGATATACCGATATTACTATGGTATTTGCATATTCGACCTGGCCGTTACGAACAACGATATTGACAGCGCAAACACGATTGAAAATCCCGCCCCCAGCCGTCAGGATACGCGCAGATCAGCTCGGTTCCCTACGACGAATGAGCAAACGCATCGAGGACAAAGGACCATGATAATACAAGCAAGGTGGATCATATTTCTGGCGCTGGTCGCAGGCATTGCGCTCAGCACGGCTGAAGCTTCGGAATGGCAGCTTGTGCAGGATTCGAGCAATGTTCGATTTATCGGCGTGCAGGAGGGATCTGCGTTCCGGGCGCGCTTCAGGAATTTCTCTGCGATGATCGACTTCGATCCGGGAAACCCCACCGCAGGCAAGATCATCGGCGTGGTGAAGATGGACTCTGCCAAAACCGGTGACGCTGAGAGAGACGCGACGTTGCTGGAGGAAGATTGGTTCGATCCGCAGAACCATCCGGAGTCGCGGTTCGATTCTGAGCGCATCGAGCAGCTGGACGACGGAACATTTGCCGCCCACGGGCAACTAACCATAATCGGTAACAGCCAACCCGTCACAATGTCGTTTGAATTCGAAGTAACGGATTCGACTGCACATTTTTCCGGCAGCTTTGATATCAAACGCCTGGATTTTGGTGTTGGTTGGGAAGCGACCAACTGGATCGACGACGAAGTCGCCGTTCAGGTAGAACTCGATTTAGAACAATAGCCTGGTAGGAGAAACCGAATGGCCAAAGCTAGTCCTGAGCAACCCCAGTCCGTCAGCAAACGGGAATTTCTGGAGGCGTTCGCCGCTGTCGGCGGCCTATCTACGGTGTTGACGGCGCTCGATGGCTGGGGCATGGGCATTGCATCTGCCGCGGAGGCTCCCCCCGATCTCACGGGAAGGGCCGAGGGCGCCAGGGTGCTCATTCTGGGCGCCGGCCTTGCGGGAATGACCGCAGCCCATGAGCTTGGGCTGCGCGGTTACGACTGCCAAATTTTGGAAGCCCGCGATTTCGCCGGGGGTCGCTGCCAGTCCTCGCGCGCGGGATTCAAGACGACAACGGTTGACGGCGAAACCCGGACTTGTGATTTCGATGACGGTCAGTACTTCAATCACGGCGCGTGGCGCCTTCCGAGTTTCCACCACGCGGTATTCCACTATATCCGCAAGTTCGGCGTCCCGATGGAGATCATGGTTCAGGAGAATGACCTTGGTTACCTGAAGTTCGACAACGCCGAGGGACCGCTGGCCGGTCGCCGGGTCCGCAAGCGCGAGATTAAAGCCGACATGCGAGGCTACACCTCCGAGCTGCTGGCAAAACTCGCGGATCAGGGCGCGCTCGATAAGGAACTCAACAACCAGGACAGGGAACAACTCATCGACTACCTCGTTAGCGAAGGATTCCTGGATGCGCGGGATCTGAAATACAAGGGCACTGTCCATCGGGGTTACGCGGAATTCGATCCCATGGGTGCAAGCACGGCCAGTGAAGCCCTGGCTTTCAAGGAAATCCTGCAGTCCGGGCTCGGCAATACCTTTCAAGGTGTCCCAACAGTTGACCATCCTACGACGATGTACCAGCCCGTCGGTGGCATGGATCAGATCGCCAAGGCGTTCGAGCGTAATTTGGGCGGCGTGATCACTTACAACGCCGAGGTTCAGGAACTGCGGCAAGACGATAATGGGGTCAGCGTGCCGTATCGTGACACCGTCACCGGGGAGGCACGGGTTGCGGAGGCAGACTACTGCATCACCACGCTACCTTTAGGGATACTTTCGAAGCTGCCGACGGATTTGTCGGATCGGTGCAAAGAGGCAATGGCCGCGCCAGGCAAGATGACGGTCGGCAAGCTGGCGCTGCAGATGAATCGCCGCTTCTGGGAGGAAGATGACGATATCTACGGCGGTTACAGTACACGAGGAATCCCGGGGCATACGGTCATCTATCCTTCTTATGGCTACTGCGGCAAGAAGGGCATCATTTTCAATGCCTACCCAATTGGCCGGCCGGCAGTCCCCTTCGGCGAACTCTCGCTGGCCGAACAGGTGGAGCAGGCAATCGAGCGCAGCGAGCCCATACACCCGGGGCAATACCGCAAGCATTACGATGACAAAGCCTTCTCAATCGCATGGCACAAAACTCGCTACAACGAAGCGGGCTGGTCGACCTGGTCGCCCCCGGATCGCGAGAAGCACGTACCGGTGTTACTTGAACCTCAGGGCCGGGTTTATTTTGCGGGCGATCATGTCGCCAAAATGACCGCGTGGCAGGTGGGCGCCATCGAATCAGCGTGGACTCAGATCGAGAAAGTCCATGCCAGCGCCGTGCGAGCCTGAACCAGTCGATAGAATTTTCAATCAAAATTCGCAATTTCGATTCAGTTAATTACATTCACTCATTTTTCCCGGATTGATCTTGCTGAGGAAAAAAGCGGCTAACGCATGAAGCGCTAACCGCTTGTTCACTCTAGAAGAATATGGCGCACCGGCGAGATTATTCGGCTGCTTTGGACAGGATCCGCGGTCCATCGCCAACCAGAACAAACCGACAATTGTTTCTTCAGAATCTACGAATCCGGGGCGCCAAGATCAACTTCAAGATCTGGGACCGGTTCGACATCCTGCTTCCCGAAAACGCCATGCGCCCCGGCAACGGTCGTTGGTGAGTCGATGGCGATCCAGCCCGTCAACAGCAGGTTCCAAGGGTAAGGCTGTTCACCATTTCAACTCGTACACGAGCTGGGTTTTTCTGTGCCGATCCGACGCCAGTCTTTATCCGTCAAGGCTATCGTTCGTAGCCCGCCTTAAGGCACAATAACGAACTGCAGAATCGCGCTGCATTGTTATGTCAACAAGTTACCCGTAAAGGCTATTTTAATGAGCAACAAACCGATCGACCCGGCATACCTTCGGCAGCAAATTATTGGCGTGGATTCCACCTTCGAAACGCCATTTGGCGAGCGCCTGATGGTGTATTGCGATTACACCGCTTCGGGCCGTTGTTTACGTTTCGTCGAGTCCTACCTCCAGAGCCTGCAGAGAATCTATGCCAATACGCATACTGAGGATGACATTACTGGTCGCAGCATGAGCCAGCTGCTGCATGAAGCAGAAGCGGCGATAAAGAAATCCGTCAATGCCGGTTCCAGTGGTCGAATTATTGCCTGTGGTACCGGGGCGACCGGTGCAATCGACAAGCTGCAGCAGATTATCGGCGTAGCGCTCCCGCCAGCGACGCGGCAGAATATTTACGATCTTCTGGATGATCCTGCTTCCGGACTGAATAGTGAAGAATTCGAGAAATTGGCGGGCGAAAAGCAACCGATCGTGTTTGTCGGTCCATACGAGCATCATTCCAACGAAATTTCCTGGCGCCAGTCATTTACGACGACGGTTGAAGTTCGTATGGATGCCAGTGGGCACGTTGATCTGGCGCACCTCGAAGAATTGCTACTGCTCCCGGAGCATAAAGATCGTTTGCGTATTGGTTCATTCTCGGCAGCGTCAAACGTAACTGGCATTCTTACCGATGTACGCAAGGTCGCAACGCTCCTGCACGCGCACAACGCTATCGCCTGTTTCGATTACGCAGCGTGCGCACCGTATGTAGAAATTAATATGAACCCCGAGCCGGAAAATGAAGGTGATGATCCGGCGATCGATGCAATTTTTGTGTCGCCACACAAGTTCCTTGGTGGTCCCGGTTCAAGTGGTGTCCTGGTATTGAACGAACGCATTTATCACCGCGAACTGCCACCAAGTGTTAGTGCCGGCGGCACAGTTGATTATGTGGGCCTCGATGGTGAGGATTTCATCAGCAGGATTGAGGAGCGGGAAAAAGCCGGAACTCCTGGAGTGCTGCAGACCCTGAAGGCGGGGCTGGTTTTCGAAATTAAGGATCGTGTTGGTGTCGATGTTATCAACAAGCGAGAACATGAACTGACGCAACGAATTCTGAAAAGCTGGGGAGATGACGAGGGTATAGAGATTCTTGGCAATCCGGATCCGAGTCAACGTGTTGGCATTATCTCTTTCAACATCAAAGGCCAGGACGGCCAGTATCTACATCACAAGTTTGTTACAGCGTTGCTAAATGACCTGTTTGGCATCCAGTCGCGGGCCGGTTGCTCCTGCGCGGGTCCGTATGGTCATCGACTGTTGAATATCGACCAGGCGACTTCCGATCGTTTCCGCAACGTTGTTCAGGAAGGGCATTGCGGTATGAAGCCAGGCTGGTGTCGCGTCGGTCTGCATTGGGTCATGGACGATGCGGAAGCAAATTACGTAATTGATGCGGTGCATTTCATTGCTGAACATGGGCGGAGCTTCCTGCCGATGTACGATTTTGATTTGTGTAGTGGCACCTGGTCGCATAAGCAGGCAACTGAAGAATTACGCAAATTTTCGTTGAATGATGCGTTGCAGACGGAGCCGGGTGAACCAGCCATCCTGACACTGCCGTTACGCAAGCAACTCTATGATCACTACATGACTGAAGCCAGACGCTGGGTAGAGCGAACGAAAGACGAGCCGCCTGCTAAACTCCAATCGCTCGATGGAGAGCTTGGTGAGCTGCAATTTTTCGCATTGCCGGCAGGCTCGTCCTCCCAACACTAGGCGTAATAAATCAGACTTGGTCGTACAGACGCTGTAAGGCAATACCTGAACCAAGCGGCCGGATAGCACCAACGCCATTGCGAGCCTGAAAAAACAGACGTCATTGCGAGGAGCGAAGAAACAGACGTCATCGTGAGCCCGAAAAAACAGACGTCATTGCGAGCCCGGAGGGCGTGGCAACCTCTTGGCACTGTCGCGCGGCTTCGTTTGGCACTAATACGACCTGATAGAGGTTGCCGCGTCGCTTCGCTCCTCGCAATGACGTCTGTTTTTTCAGGCTCACGATGACGTTCGTTCTTTTCGGTGGTTTCGATGGCCGCGTATTAATTTGCCAGGAGAAAATTGGTTACTGGGTGGTCGGAAATACTCGATGCCCGGCCAGGTAGGTCGCGGTAACCTGCCTGTTCTCAAGGGTTCGATCGACCGTGGCAGGAAGTTTCTCGTCGAGAATGACGAAGTCTGCCCACTTGCCGACGGTAATGCTGCCAATCTCATCAGCCCATGCCGTTCTGTTGGCACCTGATTGCGTATAGGCATACAGCGATTCCGCAAAAGTCATTGAGTTACCTTCATCCCACGGTCTGACAATGCCATCGATCCGTGTCTCACGATGTATCGTGTCTGCCATCTGGATTAGCGGATTGAGTGGCGAAGTCGGCCAGTCCGAACCAAGTACCAGCGGCACGTCGTTGTCGAGCATAGATCGCCAGACATAGGCATTCGGCAGCCTGTCCCTGCCGACACGATCGATCACGTAGTTACCAACACAGCATGTGGCATGGTGTGGTTGCATTGAGGCGACGACGCCAAGAGATGCGAATCGCTGCACGTCATCCGGCGTTACCACCTCAACGTGTTCGATCCGATCTGCGGGCATGCCCGGCCGGCCTGGCGATTGAGCAAAGCCGTCGAGGACCCAGGACACGGCGTTATCACCGATCGCGTGTACTGCTACCGGAAAATCGTGTTCATGAGCGGCTGTAATCATCGCGTTCAACTGGTCTTTGCTGACAAATGTCTCTGCAACGGCATCCGGATTGTCAGAGTAGGGCGCCTTCATCAACGCCGTATAGGTTGATAACACACCGTCGACAATGAGTTTCGTATAGCCGATATCGAACAACGGTCCCATCGATTCGGTCTGCGCATTAGCTGCAACATGTTGTCGGACCCGCTCACGTTCAGCGGCCATTTGCGCATAGACTTCGCCCGGTGATTGGTCGAGAACCAGTGGCGGACGCGCACCCTGCCAGACACGTAGTGTCAGATCGCCATCATCGAAAACCGCAAGAAACTCGTCGAAATGATTGCTCATGTCGTGGACGCTGGTAATGCCATGGCTGTTTGCCAGCGCGACGGCTGCTTTGATTCCTGCTATCGGATCGGTGGCCTCGGCCATGCCTGGCGCGTCGCTGAACAGTGCGCCGGCAGCCTCCAGGAATATGCCGGTCATCTCACCCGTTTTCGGATCGAGAACAATCTCACCGCTCGGTGGTACCGGACTGTCTGCGTTTATACCGGCCAGGTTGATAGCTAAACTGTTGGCCCAGGCGGTATGGCCATCGATATCTCTCAATAACACCGGGTTATCTGGCGCGACAGAATCCAGCATCTCTTTGGTTGGCAGCACGCCGTCGGAAAGATTGTGGTCCCAGGCGCCGCCGAGTATCCAGGCGTTATCCGGCAGGCTTTGCGCCTTGTCGCGAATAATCCTGAGCCATTCTGATTTGTCTTCGATTTCGGAAAGATCGACGCCGACGGCGAGGCCGGCACCCGAAACAAGATGCGTATGGCCGTCAACAAGCCCGGGTATTATGGAAACGCCGGCGACATCTATAACCTCTGTATCGACACCTGCCAATTGTTGAATTTCGGCGGTTGTTCCGATGGCAACAAATTTTCCCGCAGAAATTGCGAACGCATCCGCTTTGGCATGGGTCGAATCGACTGTATAGACATCGGCATTGATCACGACCAGATCTGGTACAGATGAATCGTCGACGGGTTCTTGCTGTGGTGAACATGCAGAAACTGAGACCAGCAAAAGGAATACACTAATACTGGAGTAAGCAAGTGCACGATCGGAATAAGAACGAAATATGGCTCTCATCTGTCTGGTCATCATCAATGATCCGTAGTTCTGGCATAAGAAGATGGGGAGATTATAGGTGATAATTAGGGGCCAGAACCCCAGTTTCATCAGTTACGTAAGCCATGACATATCAGGTGGAATACAATCTTATTTCTGGCATTGTCCCGGGTTTTTTCCTATCGTTATCTATGGCGGCCGGTTGTCGTTGCATAAATTAATAGAAGGTTCCTCCTATCAATGAATAGCCTAAATTTCTTCGGGTCAACGCAACTAAAGAAGCTCGCACTACTTTTTTGTATATGTTCGCCCGCCTGGTCCCAGCAAGCAGATACAGATGTGTTGGACGAGATTGTCGTATCGGCAACCCGCGTGGAGACATCTGTCCGTGATGTTGCCCGATCGATATCAATTGTCGACAAAGAGCGGATTCAGAATGGCACGCAGCAACTGGGCATCGATGAGGCGCTCGCGGGCGTGCCGGGCCTGTATATGCAGAATCGCTACAATTTCGCGCAGGACCTGCGAATTTCACTGCGTGGTTTTGGCGCGCGATCGAGTTTCGGTATTCGCGGCATCCGCATCATTGTAGATGGCATCCCTGAGACCTTGCCTGACGGTCAGGGTGGCATCGATAGCATCGATATTGGTTCGGCGCAAAGCATTGAAGTTCTGCGTGGGCCGGCATCGTCCCTGTACGGTAACGCGGCCGGTGGCGTGATAGCGATTACCAGCGAGCTTGGCAATTCCCCACCATTTGTCGAGGGTCGCGTTGCTGCCGGCGATTTCGATTATCAGCAATATCAATTTAAGGCCGGCGGTGAAATTGGTTCTGCAGATTACCTGTTCAATATTTCCAGAACCGAGATTGACGGATACCGCGATCATTCGAAATTTGAGGGCAGCATCATTAATACCAAGCTCGCGATTCCGCTTGGTGAAAATGACAAGCTCATATTTGCGTTAAACCATTCAGATCAGCCTGAGGCTCAGGACCCTGGCGGCATCAATGCGGCACAGGCAGCCACAGACCCTTCTTCAGCGAGGGACCGAAATATTCAATTTGATGGTGGAGAATCTCTGTCCCAGCAGCGATTTGGCGTTGTGTATGAAAGAGATCGTGCATCTGGCAAGCTGACGTTGCGGAATCATTATGTATGGCGTGATTTCGCAAACAGGTTACCGTTTACGAGTGGTGGCTCAGTCGACCTCGACCGGTTCTTCTACGGATTTGGTGTGCAGTACAGCCTCGGCGATTTCATGCCGGACAATTTCAGCCTCACATTCGGCGCTGACCTCGATCGTCAGGATGATGATCGAAAAAGATATGACAACAATGACGGTGTGCTTGGTCCGCTGGTTTTTGATCAAAATGAACGCGTTGATAGTACGGGTATATTTGCTCAGGGCCGATATGAGATTAATGATGCGTGGGCGCTTCTGGCGGGGTTGCGTTATGACGAACTTTCATACGATGTCACTGACCGGTTTCTCGCGAATGGTGATGACTCCGGAAAACTGGATTTTAACGAGGTTAGTCCATCATTCGCGGTAAATTATCGTATGAATTCAGGCGTGTTATTCGCCTCGTACAGCAGCTCTTTCGAGACGCCGACAACAACCGAGCTTGCCAACCCGGATGGCAGTGGAGGATTTAATACGTCGCTGGTAGCGCAGACCGCCGATAATTTCGAACTTGGCTACAAAAGGTCGATCGAGAACCTGTACTACGAAGTCACCGTGTTTACGATTGACCTGAAAGATGAACTGATTCCGTTCGAGCTGGCCGCTTTTCCGGGCCGCACATTTTTCGTCAATGCCGGTAGCTCGAAGCGCGATGGAATCGAGACGGCACTAAGTTGGAATAATAATAGTGGCTTGCAAATTGATGCTTCCTATACCTGGTCAGATTTCAAATTCGAGGATTTTGTAGACGATAACGGTAATGATTTTAGTGGAAATCAATTGCCCGGATTGCCGCGGCAGTTTGGTTACCTGGGGTTGTCCTACAATACAGAGAGCGGGTTCTCCGGTACTGTTGAGGCGATTTATTCCGGTGACTTGTATGCGAACAACGCAAATACTGCAAACGTTTCCAGTTATACCATTGCCAATTTGCGCCTCGGATATGACTTTCAAAACGGCAACTGGATGATCCGGCCGTACATTGGTATCAACAACCTGTTCGACGAGGCGTACAACAGCAATATTCGAATCAACGCGTTCGGCGGACGATACTTTGAGCCGGCTCCAACAAGAAATGTCTACGCTGGTGTGGTGGTAAACTTTCAGAAGGACACAGGCCGCTAGAAAAACAACACTCAAAAGAAGTGCGGCAGCCTGATCAAAAGGGGGAAAGAATGCGTTTTGGAATATTGATTGTAAGCGCGGTGATGCTATTCGCCTGCGGTGAGTCACGCCAGGTAGCACCGTCACATCCTGTAGCAGATCTTGTTCTGACCAACGGCAACGTTGTCACGATTGATACGCAGAATCCGAATGCGACGGCTATCGCTATTACTGATGATCTCATCACCGCGGTTGGCAGCGCTGCAGAGATCGCGGCCTATATCGGCGACTCTACAGAAGTCATTGATTTAAAAGGACAAACGGCAATACCCGGTTTAATCGAAGGACACGGCCATTACACCAGTTTTGGCGGATCCCTGATGATCCTGGATTTTCGCTATGCGAAAAGCTTCGCGGAAATCGTCTCGCAGGTTGCGGGTGCCGTAAAGGAAACAGAGCCTGGCGAGTGGATCATCGGTCGGGGCTGGCACCAGGATAAGTGGGCAATCAAAGAAGACGTGTTGGTAGAAGGTTTGCCGCTACATGATTCGCTGAGTGCGGTGACACCAGATAACCCGGTCATGTTAATTCACACCAGTGGCCACGGTGTATTCGTCAATCAAAAGGCGATGACACTTGTCGAAATGGCCAACGACACCATGCCGCCGGAAGGTGGCGAAATCGTGCGTGATGAAACGGGCGGGGCGACCGGCATGATGCGCGAGTCGGCGCAGGATGTCTTTCGCCAGGCGTTTTCAGGTCATCAGGGCAGGCGTCCGGCCGGTGTAGCTGAGGACGAAATACGCCGGATGGTAAAACTTGCTGGCGAGGAAACGCTGCGTCATGGCATAACGTCATTTCAGGATCTGGGCACTTCGTTCGCCGAAGTTGATCTGTTAAAGAAAATGGCAGACGAGGGCAACCTTCCGGTACGCCTGTATATGGCGTTTGAAGAGGAGGCAGCAGACATGCAGGACCGCCTCGCCGAATACCGCATGGTCGGTTATGCCAATAATTTCCTGACCGTACGCACGATCGGCGAAAAAGTACTGGACGGCGCGCTCGGTACCCACGGTGGCTGGTTGCTCGAACCTTATACAGATTTACCACGCAGCTCTGGACTAAACGTCGTTTCAATTGAAGAGATTGAAGAATCGGCGCGACTTGCGATGAAGTACGATTATCAACTTGCGATCCAGGGAATCGGTGATCGTGCGTATCGAGAATTATTGAATATCTATGAAAAGGAATTCGAACGTAATCCGGACAAGACAGACCTGCGCTGGCGCATCGAGCATGCACAGGTCATTCACCCGGAGGATGTGCAACGTACGGTAGATCTCGGCGTAATCCCGGCCGTGCAGGGGATCTTCGCGTGCTCCGACGGACCGTGGGTCGTGGAC
>Ga0164315_10002208_pt1 | contig 14890 bp, 12 predicted proteins | sample GuaBasSedimGuay6_FD_113737 | JGI IMG/M metagenome (GOLD analysis project Ga0164315, IMG submission 113737) | Subseafloor sediment microbial communities from Guaymas Basin, Gulf of California, Mexico - Guay6, Core 4569-2, 0-3 cm | ecosystem: Environmental > Aquatic > Marine > Hydrothermal vents... | reverse complement strand
TCTTCTTCAAAATCGCCAAAGGTTGCACCTTGAATACGACTAACGATACCGGAGAAACAGAGATCAACAATGTCATCACACAGGCCCAGCGCTTCAAATAGCACGGCACCACGGTAGGAGGTGATGGTTGAAATGCCCATTTTCGAGAGGATTTTCATCAAGCCTTTATTGATACCACGACGGTAGTTTTTAAAGGCCGCATCAACACTGCAGCTCAACTCACCACTTTCAATCATGTCGCAAAGTACATGGAAGCTGAGGTAGGGGTAAACAGCGGAGGCACCGCAACCAATTAAGGCCGCAATTTGGTGGGAATCGCGAGCACTACCCGTACTGGCAATAATGTTGGCATCGCAACGCAACTCGACCTTAATCAAGTGGTTATGAACAGCACCCACGGCAAACAACATGTGGATAGGCAGTCTATTCTCAACGATATCGTGGTCAGACAAGATACAAATCACCTTGCCGCTACGAACCGCCTGCTCTACCTCTTTACAAAGATCAGTAATCGCCTCGCGTAAATCTTTTTTCTCGGGATCGTAGTTGAGATCAAACTTCTGTACCGGAAAAGCCTCGTGGTCGTTATATTTCAAGGCATAGTATTTACGCGGCGACAACACGGGGCTATTGAGATTAATACGGATCGCGTGATCAGCATCCTGCTCGAATATGTTGAGTTCTTTGCCCAGCTGGGTGCTTAGCGACATTGCGATGGCTTCACGCAAGGGGTCAATCGGCGGGTTCGTTACCTGGGCAAATTGCTGTCGAAAATAGTCGTACAAACTACGGTTTTGCTGAGACAGGACAGCCAATGGGGCATCATCACCCATGGACGCCGTCGCCTCTTGCCCACTTTCGGCAAGGGGACTCATCACCTGACGGCGGTCTTCAAAAGACACCCCGTAGAGCTTCATATAGGTATTGATTTGTTCGCTAGTCAAACTGCCCTCTAGCTCAATACCATCTTCATCCATGGTCGACTCAATGGCGCGAACGCCAGCCTTCAACCACTTTTTATAGGGCAACTCGCGGGAAAGTCGATGATCAATCTCCGCCCGTGTTTCAACCAAGCCTTCAACAACGTCGATAGAGAGCATGTCACCCGGCCCAAGGCGTCCCTTGGCAACAACATTTTCAGGCTCGTAGTCGTAGACACCAACCTCCGAGGCAACGGTGATAATGTCATCGTCAGTTAATACCCAGCGCGAAGGCCGCAAACCATTGCGGTCGAGAGCGCAAATCGCATAGCGACCATCGGTCATCACCAGACCGGCGGGGCCATCCCAGGGCTCCATATGCATGGACTGGTATTCAAAAAAGGCGCTCTCAGCGGGATCTATATCTTCGACATTATTCCAGGCTGGTGGAATCAACATCCTTACCGCACAGTGTAAAGGCATGCCGCCTATCGCCAGTAACTCCAACATATTGTCGAGACTTGAAGAGTCTGAACCTGTGCGATTAACTAGCGGCACGACATCATTAAGGTCGGGCAAAAGCGGCGATTTAAATTTTGGCGTTCTCGCAACGGACCAATTTCTGTTGCCGAGAATGGTATTGATTTCACCGTTGTGAGCCAGCATTCGAAACGGCTGGGCTAGCGGCCATTTCGGCAGGGTATTGGTCGAAAAGCGCTGATGGAAAACGCAAATAGCTGTTTCCAAACGAGGGTCTGACAGGTCTTTATAAAAATGCGGTAAATCCACCGGCATCATCAGACCTTTATAACAAACCACGGCCGCCGAAAAACTGGCGATATAAAAGGCTTTATCTTCCACCAGTCGATTTTCAATGTGGCGGCGGGCAATAAACAGTCGCGCATCAAACTGCTTATCTTCCATCCCCTCCGGGGCGGCAATAAACAGGTGCTCGATCACTGGCAATGTTTCAAGTGCGATGGGGCCAAGGCACTCAGGGTCCGTTGGCACTTCTCGCCAGCCACTAAGTCCCAAGCCCTGGCGGTCTAACTCTTCAGCAACCACACGCTTGGATTGCGCCCGGCAATTAGTATCCTGACTGAGCATCATCACGCCAACGGCATAAAGCGCTGGCAGACTCGTTGCACAAACCTCACTAGCCACACTGCGTAAAAAAGCATCCGGCTTCTGAATCAATAAACCACAACCATCGCCGGTCTTACCATCAGCGGCGATACCACCCCGGTGGGTCATGCAGGTCAGTGCTTCTATTGCGGTCTGTAACAAGCGGTGACTACTCTCACCCTTGGTGTGAGCAATCAGACCAAAGCCGCAGTTATCGCGAAACTCATCCAAACGATATAAGCCGTTCGCCATAAAAAACTCTTTTATAACAGTGAATTAGAAAGAAAACCCCCTTCAAAAATCAAAGAGGGTTCACGCAAAAGGTGGGATATTCTACACGCCGGACAGCAGGGGGACAAATTTGTCTTTTGGACTCAACGAGCCGATAAAGTCGCCCGTAATAAATCAGCACCGTAATCGCCCGTGATAACGGCCTTGCCAAGCTTTTCAAGGAGCACCAATCGAACCTGGCCACCCAGTGCTTTTTTGTCGACCGCCATCAAAGCTAGAAACTGCTCAGCAGTGATATTAGGCGGGGTGGTTGGCAAGCCCGCCTGAGACATCAAGCTAATAACCCGCTCCTGATCGGCATCCGAAATCCAGCCCAGACGCCTGGACAAATCAGCCGCCATACACATGCCTGCCGCTACTGCTTCACCGTGAAGCCATTCGCCATAACCCTCGTGAGTCTCAATGGCGTGACCAAAGGTATGACCGAGGTTAAGAATTGCCCGCAGACCACTCTCGCGCTCATCCTCACTTACGACATGTGCTTTCAGGCGACAAGAGTGCTCGACAGCGTAGAGCACGGCATCATCTTCTCTAGCCAGTAAGCACGGCATATTATCTTCAAGCCAAATAAAGAAATCCAGGTCGGTAATCAGCCCGTACTTTATAACTTCGGCAAGACCCGCACGATACTCCCGCTCAGGGAGGGTTTGCAGCGTTGTAATATCAATCAACACGCACTGGGGCTGATGGAAAGCACCGATCATGTTTTTACCCAAAGGGTGATTCACTGCTGTTTTACCACCGACCGATGAGTCAACCTGAGCCAACAGGGTCGTAGGTATCTGAATAAAATTAACACCTCGCTGATAGCAAGCTGCGGCAAAACCCGTTATATCACCAACCACACCTCCCCCCAAAGCGATGAGCGTTGTTGATCGGTCATGTCGGTGTTCCAGCAGGGCATCAAAAATCGTGCTGAGGGTATTCATCGTTTTGTACTGCTCGCCATCTGGCAGCACCAGAGAGTCAAGCGAGCGAGCATTGATGTTGCCCAACAATTCCGCCAGATAGAGAGGCGCAACCGTTTCGTTGCTGACCACCAAAACCTGATCACCTTTAATATAGGGCGCCAAAGAACTGGCACTGCGGCACAGACTACAACCAATCATGATTGGGTAGCTACGCTCGCCAAGGTCGACATTTAATACATTCATTAGAATAGAAGCTAAAATTACCGGGCGGCTATTTTAGCATAGCAGGGCATGCGCAGGATCAATGTAAAGGACTGGCCTAAACCTGTTGTCGAATTAATCCGGCGAGTTCTTGCGCCGCTGCGGCGGGCGTTTTTTTATGGCCATCAAAAACAATGTCGGCAATCTCTCTGTATAAGGGCTCACGCTCCTTCACAATACTTTCAATCATCGCCTTCTTATCATCTACTTGCAGCAAAGGTCTTTTCGTATCTTGCTGCATACGACTGTAGAGCACCTTAGCGGCAACCGAAAGATAAACAACGGTGCCACTGCGTTTTAATTGCACCCTGTTATCGCCATCAAGTACGACACCACCGCCCGTTGCAATCACCATGTTATTGCGGCTAGCCACTTCGCGAAGCATTGCTGACTCCCGCTTGCGAAAGCCGGCTTCACCTTCGACATCAAATATCCAAGCTATATCAGCACCACAGCTCTGCTCTATTTCCTGATCGAGATCCACGAATGACCTGCCAAGCAGGCGGGCCAAGTGCCGGCCAATGGTCGTTTTACCTGCGCCCATTGGCCCGACAAGAAATATAGGTACCTGCTCACTCATCGATCAAGCAAGGGGTCGCTAATGATTCTTGGCGTAATGAAGATCAGTATTTCTCGCTTAGTGCGGTCAGAAATATTCTTGCGAAATAAACGACCAATATAAGGAATATCCCCTAAAATAGGCACTTTCTCGACACCTTTCAACTCTTCCATTTGAAAAATACCCCCCAAAACCAGTGTCTGCCCGTCACCTACCAACACTTTCGTTTGAATTTCTGTAACGTCGATTGTTGGCTCAGAGCCACCATTGGAGGTGGGTACAATCTCACCGATCGTATCCTGGTTAATAATTAAATCCATGATTACTCTATTATCAGGCGTAATCTGCGGTGTTACTTCCAGCTTCAAGACCGCCTCCCGAAACTCAATGTCAGTTTCACCACTGGAGGTACCGGACTGATAGGGGATTTCGCTACCCGCTTTAATAATCGCTTTTTGCTTGTCGCCAGTTAGCAGTTTGGGCTGGGATAGAATTTCTCCAAAACCATCACTCTCCAGCGCACTCAACTCAAGATCAATCATCGTATCGTCTTTCATCAAGCCAAGCGCCAGACTGCCTGCAGGATTACTCACCCCGAGATCAACCCCAAGCGTCTCAGAAAGATCCAGGGCTGCATCAGGAACTCCCCCAAAGAATTCGGCGGGATTACCAGGATCACTATCTAAAACACTTCTTGAGCCACCAAATTGAAAGACATCATCACCAGGGGTTCTAACGCCTGCGATACCCCACCTAACACCAACTTCCTTTCGGAAATCTGTACTGGCAATAATGATTCTCGCCTCAATTTCCACCTGTCTTATTGGCACATCTATTACTTTAACCAGGCGATAGAACTCATCAATCTTATCCTGAACATCCGTCAAAATAATTGTATTCGTTCGCTCATCAACAATAGCAGTACCTCGTTCGGACAAGATACTCGATGTTGCATTTTCATCATCATCACCGCCACTGCCACTGCCACCACTATCATCAGCATTGAACAGGTCAAATAGCTCTCTGGCATCAGCATATTTAATACGAACAAACTCTGTGACTAGCGGGGCCAGTTCCACTAGCTGCTTATTGGCTTCCACTTGCAAGCGCTCACGCTCAGCAATTTCTACAGCGGGAGCAACAAGTAGAACATTTCCTTCCTGGCGTTTATCCAGACCCTTAGATTTTAAAACAATTTCCAGGGCCTGATCCCAGGGCACATTTCTCAGCCTCAACGTGATATTACCAACGACCGTGTCACTAGCCACCAAATTGAGATCAGTGAAATCAGCTATCAACTGCAATACGGATCTAACTTCAATATCCTGAAAGTTTAATGATAGTTTCTCACCGGTAAATTCAAAGCGAGACTTTCTTTCCTCAAGCTCTTCTTTCGTCGGCTTCTTCACACTAACAACATATTGATCGTCTGCCTGATAGGCCAAATAATCGTATTCCCCAGTTGCTGCAATCACAATTTGAGTTGTGGCACCGTCAGTTTTGGTATCAATAGTTGTTATCGGCGTTGCAAAATCAATCACGTCCAACTTTCGATTTAAGGCCTCAGGCAAACCTGTACGGTAGAAATTAAGGATAATATTTTGACCAACCTGGCTCACGTCAACTGTAGTATTAGCATCTGCCAAACCGACAGAAACCAGGCCTTCACCATTTTCTCCACGACGAAAATCAACGTCCGTAATTGCTTTCCCCGTTTCGACACCAACCCTATCATTCGATGAACTAGCAGACACTTCAAACAAAGGAGTATCGGCTTTTTCTACAAGAGAAGCACCCGTAGAAGCCCCAATAAGCAGCCTCAGGCCACCCTCATCCCTAAAGGTTTCAAAACCAACAGGGTCCTGTAAATTAACAATCAACCGGGTTTTGCCGCCGGCACTGAGCACAACCACACTCTGTGCATTATCGAATGCTAACGGATATTTCTTCTTATCTAATGCACTCGAAGTATCATCGAACTCAAGAACAATACGAGCGGGTGAGTCTATCGCATAGCTTTTCGGCTCGGGCAACCCACTGACAGCCCCAAGCTTAATCTCGAACCTACCCCCTGGCAGGGCCGAAAAACTAATATCATCAACGGTTGCCGTTTCTGCAAAAGCAGTCTGAATCAAGATTAAACTTGAGATAACAGCCACCACAGTCTTTGACAGAACACCTGCCAACTGCTTGATAACATTCATGCCTAACTCCTCAACATTTCTCATTAATTGCTCCCCCTGAGGGCTAACGTTCTAGGCCTTTCTACCCAGCCACCTTTCCCATCAGGGACAATTTCAAGCACTTCCATCCGGGTATCAGACACGCCAGTAATCTGGCCGTGATTTTTCCCCAGGAAATTGCCAATAGTTATTCTATGCACACCGCCCTCGCCATCATCGACAAGGGACCATGTCGTATCACCCTGATCTAACACGCCCACCAGAGAAAAGGATGAAAAATTAAACCCTTCCAGATACTCTTTTTTACGGTTTTCGTCAGGCTCTACAGCTAACCGGCCCGATGAATCTTCCTTGGCGATGGCTGACAGAGGCTTATCAAAGGGACTACGCAGAGCAATGGCGCTATAGCGAAATGTTTGATAGGGGCGAAACGTCGGCAACGGCTCTATCTCTCCAACCGGTTGGTTTTTCGCACCTTCCATAAATACCTGTAAATCTTTATTTTTCTCACCAGAACAACCCGCGAGTAGACCGAAGGCCAACATTATCGTTAGCGCTCTAACTGTATTGCCAGTTTCCATCTTTATTCTTCCTGACCTTTATATCGATAGGTTTTCGCATTAACTTCAAAAATCAGCCGACTTCCTTCTTTACTCGCCTTCATAGAGTAGTCATGCAAGGTGACAATCCTGGGCAAACCCGCAACACCGCTGACAAAGGTTCCTACATCGTGGTACTCACCCTCAGCAATAATCTTTATTGGTAGCGCAACGTAAAACTCTTCAGACTGCTCTTGTTGCAGCGAGATCGTCTTTATATCCAGGCTACTTCCGTAACCAATCTCTGTAATATCTTCCAGTAAACCTGGCACTTCCGTATCACCCGGCAACTGCGACAGTAATGTACCGAAAGACTCCTCTACTTCCACCATCTGTAGGCGATAAGCATCAAGATTGGCGGCCTGAAAAGCTTTTTCCTGGTAGGTTTTACGCAAGGCAACTTCTTTACCGGTGACAGAATCTAAAGTAAGGTACAAATCCTTCACATGCAAAAAATAACCCAACACAACAATAACTATAAAAAGCCCCCCGCCGAGCAAGGCCTTAAAAAGAACGGGCCAAACACCGATATTGTCATAGTCCAGTTCAGAGACATCTAGCTTATTGAGTTGAAACCCACCATTTGTGTTAGCCACTTTACGCCCCCCCCTCATCGTCATTTTCGATCTCGACCTTTTCCACTACCACATGAAGCTCAAACCGACTTCCCTGCTCGCCAAGAGTGTCGTCTGCTTCAACCTTGGTAAGGTTTGGCTCTTTGAACCGCTCAGAAGCATCAAGCTGGCGCATAAGCGTTGAAATTCTATTATTGGATTCTGCAAAACCAACTAAAGCAATTTTCTCTGCTGTCCGGTTAAACTCAATAAAAAAGATACCGTCTGGAACCGATCGTACAAACTCATCAAAGACTTTGACAACGCCAGGCCGGTTGCCCTGTAAGGCCTTAATGACCTCCATTCGCTCTAGCACTTGCTGACGCCTCAATTGAAGCTCTTTAATTGCTTTTACTTTCTCATCAAGCACTGCTATCTCAGCTGTCAACAGGCTATTTCTTTCACTTTGCCAGCCAACTTGCACCTGCACCCAATGCCCCCAGGCACCAGCTAGCAACAAGGCAACGGCCGCAACCATACCCAGAATGATCAGAAATTCTTTCTTTTTTTCCTGCCGCTGAACTTCCCGCCAGGGAAGTAGATTCACATTCGCCATAGCTATTCAAAACTCCTAAGTGCCAGCCCCGCAGCTATCATCATAGCCGGCGCATCCATTGCCAACGCAACCGCGTCAACCTTGCTCCCAACCGCCATATTGAGAAACGGATTAGCAATAATTGTCGGCAAACCAAGTTTTGCTTCCACCTCATCTTTTAAACCTTCGGTCGCAGCCACACCACCCGCTAAGATCAACTTATCAACGTAGTTGTATTGACTAGAGGAAAAGAAAAACTGCAACGATCGTGAAATCTGCTGAATCAAAGCTTCTTTAAAGGGATCAATAATTTCCGCTTCATAATCTTCAGGTAGTCCGCCTTGCTTCTTCGCTTGCCCTGCCTCTTCAAAAGACAAACCATAACGACGCTGGATCTCTTCGGTAACCTGTCTACCACCAAAAAGCTGCTCTCGGGTATACAAGGTCTTGCCTTCAACAAGAACGCTCAAGGTCAGCATCGTTGCCCCGATATCCGCAATGGCGACAACTTGCTCACCCAAATTCTCAAGCTGTTCAGTGATCAGGTGAAATGCACGCTCAATGGCAAACACCTCCACATCAACAATCTTTGGCGTCAAACCCGCTGCAGTCAATGCCTCTACACGAAGGTCAACATTTTCACGACGACAAGCCGCCAATAAAACATCAACTTGATCTGGGTTTACTTCAGACGGGCCAATCACCTCGTAGTCCAGGGCGACCTCATCCAGGGGATAGGGGATATATTGATCTGCTTCAAGAGACAGCTGGGACTCCATACCCTGATCACTTAAATCAGCCGGCATCTCGATTACCTTAGTAATCACAGCGGAGCCTGCTACAGCGACAGCAGCGTCCAAAGTCTTCGGCTTCGCCTGAGTCACCACTTTACGAATGGTTTCCTCCAAAGCATCCACATCGTTGATGTTTTTCTCGACGACGGTGCTTTGCGGCAAAGGCCGAACCAGATAACTTTCAACCCGATACTTATCGCCTACTCTGCTCAATTCAAGCAATTTAACTGTGGATGATGTGATATCAATCCCCAGCACAGGCTTTGTTTGTTTATCCAGAAAACTAAAAATTCCCATTTTTATTTTCTAATTCCTACAGTTAGGCAAAATTTATAAGAAGACACTTTAACTATTTGTCACAGCATTTCAAGTACAATTCACTGTCTTCTTAGCTCTATAATGACGAACAACGACTAGTCGACTAAATCGAACCTATGAAACACCTATCAACCTTGATGCTTCGCCTCACCTACCTTCTAGTCATTCCAGCATTGGGGGGCGCGCTAATCGTCACTTCCAGCTTGTATCTCTACCTTAGTCCGAAATTACCTTCGGTTGAAACCCTCAAAACCGTTAAACTTCAAACACCTTTGAGAGTTTATTCACAAGATATGAAACTTATTGGTGAGTTTGGTGAAAAACGCCGAACACCGATTAGTTTCGACGCAATCCCCCCTCCATTTGTTAACGCGGTTCTCTCAGCCGAAGACGATGGTTTCTATTCTCACATTGGCGTCGATTTTAAAGGTTTAGCTCGCGCGGCTCTGGAACTGGTTACCACTGGGCACATACAAACCGGCGGTAGCACCATCACCATGCAGCTCGCCAGAAACTTTTTCCTCTCTCGGGAGCAGAGTTTCATTCGCAAATTCAATGAAATCTTGCTTGCGCTCCGCATTGAAGATGAACTTGAAAAAGATGAAATACTCGCCCTTTACGCCAACAAAATCTATCTAGGCAACCGCTCCTATGGCGTAGAGGCTGCGGCTATGACCTATTACGGCAAGTCGATCAGCGAGCTCTCCCTGGCTCAACTGGCAATGATTGCCGGCCTGCCCAAAGCACCATCAAGGTTTAACCCCATCATAAATCCCGAACGTGCGCTGACGCGGCGCAACTGGATACTCGGACGCATGTACAAACTGGGACATATTGACCGGACAGCACTCGAGATGGCCCGAAGTCAAACTATTACCGCCAAGTACCATGGCTCACTTAAAGATTACGACGCACCTTATATAGCCGAGATCGCTAGACAAGCAGCGGTAGATTTACTGGGGGCCGAGACCTACACCTCCGGTTTTTCAGTATTCACCACGATTGACACCACACTGCAAAGCTACGCAGACCAGGCTCTGACGAACGGCCTCCTCAGCTATGACTGGCGCCATGGCTACCGAGGTCCGGAAGCTCACTTCGATAACCCCACCCAATGGCCGGCCGCTTTATCAAACACCCTCCCAGGGCAAGGCCTGGAACCCGCCATCGTTACCAGCGTTGAGGGAAACAGTATCATCCTTCAAACTCGAGATAATCCCAGCATCGTACTCAACACTGAAGGAAGCTTGAAAGGCTTAAGAAGCTATATTTCAGAGAACAAACGTAGCGCACCTATTAAAGACCTCAGCACTGTATTTTCCCCTGGCGATCTCATTCGTATTAACAAAACAGCCAGCGGCGAGTGGCAGCTAACACAAACGCCCGATGCCCAGGCGGCACTGGTCTCACTCAATCCCGACACCGGAGCAATCAAAGCCATGTCCGGAGGGTTTAACTTTTATCGAAGCCCTTTTAACCGCGTAACCCAGGCTCAACGTCAACCAGGCTCCAATTTCAAACCCTTTATTTATTCTGCCGCACTAGAAAAAGGCATGACACCTGCAAGCATGATCAACGACGCTCCTCTCACCTTTAACGACGAAAATATCGAAACCCAGTGGCGGCCCGTAAACAGTGGCGGCAAATTTTATGGCCCGACCCGACTGCGCCAGGCGCTCTACTTATCCCGCAATCTGGTATCCATCCGCGTCCTGCAATCGACTGGCATCACTTACGCCATCAACACCGCATCCAAATTCGGCTTCAACCCCAAGCAACTCCCTCACGATTTATCACTTGCTCTTGGTAGCCATGCCGTCACACCACTCGCAATTGCCGGCGGTTATGCGACATTTGCCAACGGCGGCTATAAAATTGAGCCCTACGTGATTGAGCGTATTGCCGACAGTGACGGCGAGAATGTTTTTCAGGCAATGAACCCCATCGTTTGCCGAGACTGCACCAAAAAAAGTGACTCAGAAGAAAGTATTGACGAACCAGGCAACCCAGCAGAACAAAGCGCACTGCCCGAAGAAACAAACCCGGTGCGCCCTTCAGCAAAAAGGATACTGGAGCCCCGCGTCGCCTATCTCATCGACTCAATGCTTAAAGATGTCGTTAAACGGGGCACCGCCACTAAAGCGCGAGCGATGAAACGCAATGATATCGCCGGTAAAACGGGCACCACCAATGGCCCGAGGGACGCCTGGTTTTCTGGCTACAACCCCGACCTGGTGACGACCACCTGGCTTGGCTTTGACGACAATCGCAAAATCGGTCGCCGGGAGTTTGGCGGCTCGGCAGCCTTACCTATCTGGATAGACTATATGAGCAAGGCCCTGGCTGGCCAACCTCAACGCTACCACCCCCAGCCGGCGGGTCTCGTCTCAGTGCGTATCGACCCAAAAACCGGGCTGAGGGTTTCACCCAGCGAAAAGAATGGTATTTTTGAACTCTTTCGAGAGGAAAATCTTCCGGCCTATGGCGATACCAGCAACCCTGATCAAGTTTTTGAAACTGACAACTCGCTACCGGAAGATATTTTCTAGCGCTGTCTTTATTGAGAGTTGTACTTATTCAAAGCTGCGCCTATTGAGGATCGAGCCCCAACAACAAGTCTCGCCAGGGGAAAGCAGTATCACCCAGCACGTAAAAATAAGGATTAAGCAGCGCATCTTTTTCGTTGTAACGCAGCAGCTCCAGGTCGAAATTTAATACCTGACCACCCGCCGCTTCAACAACAGCTTGCGCCGCTGCTGTGTCCCACTCCATGGTCGGCGCCAGTCGCGGATAAATATCGGCACTGCCCTCGGCGACCAAACACAGCTTCAGTGAGCTGCCCATATTGCAGGTATCGGTCTGACCCAGGTCTTTCGCCAAAGCCCTTAGCAGGTCATCGACAGCGCCAGCCCCATGACTGCGGCTCGCCACCACCGTCACGGGCTTATCCGCACCACCACGCCCGCTCATCGTGCGCACCGCAATAGGCTGCCCAGGCTGATCGCCCTCAATTTTATAGGCACCCGCACCACTCAAGCCGGTGTAAGTAACACCGCTGACAGGGACATGCACCACCCCCAAAACAGGCACATGATTGTCCACCAGTGCCACATTAACGGTGAACTCACCACTGCGTTTGATAAATTCTTTGGTGCCATCGAGAGGATCAATAATCCAGTAACGCTGCCATTGGCTACGCTCTGAAAAAGGCGGCGCTGCCGCTTCCTCGCTCAGTACCGGCACGCCTTCCAGCAGGCCCTCTAAACCATCGGCCAATATATGGTGAGCTGCCAAATCAGCCGCCGTCAGTGGCGACTCATCCGCTTTCACTTCGACACCAAGGTCACTGCGCGCATAAACCTCGAGAATAGCCTCCCCCGCTCGGCGACAAAGCGCCACGACCTCATCAACAACGGCTTTATTCACAACTGCTTGTTCCACACTCACTCCCTTCATCCTTTAACCCTTAAAAATGTCGCCTGCCTATTTGATAGGTCGCGACTGCAAATAATCTCGCGCCATATACAAGGCAGTAATCGAAATACCATCGCTGACATCCGCACGCGCAACCAGCTCAGACAAATTGTCGAGAGGCCACTCCATCGTCGCCATCGGTTCCGGCTCGTCCCCCGGCAGTGATTCCTCGTAGAGATCCCAGCCCACTAACACGTCGATGCTGCGTTCCATATACGATGGCGTCAAATGGATACTCTTTAAAAACCGCAACTCGCGAGCGCCAACACCCGCCTCTTCCTTTAACTCTCGATTGCCCGCCGTCAGGTTATCCTCCCCCGGATCTATCGCACCCTTGGGCAAACCCCATTGGTAGGCATTAATACCGGCGCTGTACTCCTGAACCAGAATAACCGAGCCCTCTGTGGTAACGGGCACCACAGCCACTGCGCCATAACCCGACGAAGCCAGGCGCTCATAGGTGCGCTCCACGCCGTTAGAAAAACGCAGATCCAGCTGTTCAACCTGAAACAGGCGGGTCCGGGCAATACGCTGTCGCTTCAAAATCAGAGGATTAGTCGGCATACTCGAGCCTTTCGTTTTGACGTATCGTTTCTATTCAATCGTTTTATTTCAAAGGTATTATCGACCATGCTCGACTGGAACACCATTGACACTGTATTGCTCGACATGGACGGTACCCTGCTCGACCTGCATTTTGATAATTTCTTCTGGCAACACCACCTCCCGGCCCGTTATGCGGAGCTTCACAAGATCGAGCCCGAGGCCGCACTCGACAAGCTCTACAAACGCTTTGAAGAAAAACGCAGCTCCATTGAATGGTATTGCACAGACTTCTGGTCGGCTGAACTCGGCCTCGACATCCCCGCCCTGAAAAAAGAGGTGCAGCACCTGATTGCCGAACGCCCCCATGTGCGACAATTCTTAAGCGCCCTCGGCAACACCCACCGCCAACGCATCCTCATCACCAACGCCCATCGCGACAGCCTCAACCTGAAGCTTGAAATCACCGGCATCGACGACCTGCTCGACACGCTGATTTCATCTCACGATTACAGCGTGCCCAAAGAATCACCCATCTTTTGGGAGAGTCTCAGCAAACAAATTCACTTTGACCCCAAACGCACCCTGTTTATTGATGACACCGAAGATATGTTGAGCGCCGCAGAGGATTTCGGCATCGCCCACCTGCTGTGTATCAGCCAGCCTGACAGTAAAACCACAGCGCGCACGGATCTTAAATATCCGGCCATTGAACACTTCTCAGACCTACTACCAATCAACTAAAGACTGCCATGGAAAAAGTTCGCATTGATAAATGGTTATGGGCCGCGCGGTTTTTCAAAACCCGCGCCCTCGCCAAAGCCGCCATCGAAGGCGGCAAAGTTCACATGGGCGGGCAGCGGGTAAAAGCCAGTAAAGAGCTAAAGGTAGGCACCGAACTCACCATTCGCCAGGGCTGGGACGAAAAGCAGATACAGGTCGATACCCTGAGCGATAAGCGCAGAGGCGCACCAGAGGCCGCCGCCCTGTACACCGAAACAGAACAGAGCATTATCGAAAGAGAGCGACGCGCCGCCGAACGCAAAGCAGCGGGCAGTAGCCACTACCCGCCTGATCAGCGGCCCAACAAGAAACAACGTCGGCAAATCCATCGTTTTCAACGCGAGCAAGAACTCGACTAAACACCCCATCCGATCAAGCGCTCTGGACAAAATAGGGCATCTTTCGTACATTGCAGCCCCGCTGAGCAAGCCCACCAATCCATCGGTAAAGTAATGTCCAAACCTGACAACGATCTGCTGCAGAGATTTCTCTTTGAACAGAGTGACGTACGCGGCGAAATCGTCTCCCTGCAAGACAGTTATCAGGCTGTGCTCGCCAACCACAAACAGTCTGTTCAAGACATACCTGCAGCCATCAACACCCTGCTCGGCGAGTTTCTCAGCGCCGCCGCCCTGTTGAGCGCGACACTCAAGTTCGACGGGATTATCACGCTGCAGGCTAAGCCCAAAAACGCGGGCGCACTCGAGGTCATCATGGCCGACTGCACACGCCACAATAATCTGCGCGCCGTTGCTCGCTACGATGAAAACAAAGCCCCGACCGGCGAACAGAGCTGCGACTTTCGCACCCTGCTCGATGGCGGCTATCTGGCAATCACCATCGACCCCGCTAAAGGCGAGCGCTATCAAAGTATTATCGCTATTGAGCACGACTCACTCAGCGAATGCCTGAACACCTATTTCCAACAATCAGAACAGCTACCCTCCCGCATCTGGCTGGCCGCTGATGGCAACAGAGCC
>Ga0164315_10002207_pt1 | contig 14892 bp, 10 predicted proteins | sample GuaBasSedimGuay6_FD_113737 | JGI IMG/M metagenome (GOLD analysis project Ga0164315, IMG submission 113737) | Subseafloor sediment microbial communities from Guaymas Basin, Gulf of California, Mexico - Guay6, Core 4569-2, 0-3 cm | ecosystem: Environmental > Aquatic > Marine > Hydrothermal vents... | reverse complement strand
TGCCTCTGATGATGCATAATCAGTGAGTGTAAGCCCACCCTCATACACTCTATGATAATCTTCTGCAAAATTTAACACTAATTCTTTTACACCCAATGAGTTCCCAATATTCCAGATATTAGTAATAGGATCTTGGATGTGATATTCATCAGCACGTTTCATGATAGCAAAACCAGTGCTAGGTTCTCGGAATAATAATCTCATTACACTTAAAGTCTCAAAGATTATTTCATAAGGGATAATTTCAATAAAATCTTCATCAAATACCTGCACATGGATATGTTCACCAAGGTTATGTTGAACTAACCACTCAGTTGATGAAGTTGTTTGTGAGTGAATATAAGCACCTTGTTCAATTCCATGATAATAAACACTTCTACTTAACGCATATGCATCTGATATATTTGAGTTATCACCATAAAGGGATATAAAGAAACCAGTGAAATCAGTAATAGGAGCAAATACTATACGATAATCAACAACCCTGTTAACGGGTCTTAGATATTCCCAATATGCACTAATATCTAACCAAGTCTGTTGAGATAAGATTTCGTGTATATCCATTGGTTCCTGATTAATATCCATTTCAACGATATAATGGGTGCTTAACATCATTTTCTTATCTTCACGGACATCAATGAAATTACAAATCTCTTCTAATAGGACATAACCTATTCTTTCGTCAGCAAATATCACATTTACTGTATCCGTATCATTAAGAATATGTAAACTATATTCGTCTGGATGTATTTTAACGTCATCAAAATCATAAGCAACCACCATAAAACCTTTAATTTCGTCTGTATATGGTACAACCCATGTTGATGCAGGTTCTTCTTGTACGAATTTCCAATCCGCCGTTAACATAAAAGCAGTTTTAATTCTTTCCGTTGTATCAATAATAGGATCTATTATCAATACTGCATATCCATCAACAGGGACATCAAAGAATACCTTGACTTGGTTTTCACTGGTTATTGCATAATCACTTGAAATCATTTTGGTATCATTAGTATCATACACCTCTAGTATTATTCTTGATGTAAACAAACTATGATTGATTATCCATTCATCAGATATATTATTCTGAATGTGGATAAAGTTAGCAGGTGATACAGCAACTTTTCTTGTTGTTGATAGTGATTCACTAAATTCTGATCTAATGTCACCGGATGAACTCACGGTTTCCATTTCAAATATATCTTGTGAATCCTCAGTGAAATCTATTTTAAGCTCTTTATTTCCTGTATCATTAGATATAAACCATACATTACTGAGTGGATATTGTGATCCTACATGCACAGGGTCTAATATAGCCGCGTACCCTGTCATTGGATAATCAAAGTCTACTATCACAACGCCAGGTGTATAAGTCACGTCTGAGGGTATCATTCTGTCCAAATCATCATCAAATGTTTGGATATGGGGATCATTATCAAATGTATGATCAATATACCATGTCATTGCTGGTGTGGTTTGTGAAAATAGTGTGCTAGGCACATCTTCTGACACCACAACGTGATTTTCATCCTTTAACCATGTATCCTTTTCAATCCGTTTAACATCATCATTTGAATACTGAGCAATTACATTCTGGTTTTCAAACCCTGTGTAAATATCCCATTCTGATGAATTAAAGAGTGTTCTGTCTTTGGTTAAATCATGAATCTTTACAAAGGCATACCCTTTTGTTTCTATTGGGAGAATAATGGTTACATTATTCTCATCAATATAAAACACATTAGTTGGTTGAATTTCCACAAAGTTCTCATCAAATACCTGTGTAAGAACATTTTTCTGGTTTAGATTGTGATTTAACTCCCATGTTGTTGATTCTATTTCATGCTTTGTATATACAAATGCACCATCACGAACATATGTTATTGATGCCTCCATATCAGTCATGCAGGCTTCAATAGTCATAGGATAGTTATTTTTATACCATAATGACCCTGCACCACCCGTAATAGGTGCTTGGTGATATTCAGGTTTAAATGTATAAATGCTGTCATACCATGCAGATGTAGGCACATTTGTCATTTCAACGACATCAGGTGGTGGACTATATGGATAATTTGGCCATGTGGATGTATCGTTTGGATCAATATCATCAGACCAGTTTGGCCACTGTGCAGGATTTCTTACATGCCATCTTTCATAAATATTAAGTCTATTTTGGGTATTAGTAAGAACTCTCCATAAGATAAAGAAATCTGTATAAGTCCCTTTACGTTTAAGAATCCATATCATATCACGGACGAACTCTCTAAGATGTAATTCAGGTATATTGAATGTATCAACATCAAACATATCATAGAATTTAGAAAGATAACCAAGATATTTCCTATCAACAAACATAGGATCAACCATATTCCATACTTCTTTCAATAAATTATAATTCTCTTGATATAATTCATCAAAGAATATATTCATAAATGCTTGGAATTTTGTTGTTCTTTGGTGTTCTGGAATTGCATCCATAACAAAGTTTTTCATTCCATAGAAAATGATTCTGGCAGTTTTCTCATCATGAGATTTGAAGATTTTATGAAACAATAAGAATATCTTATCGTAATTAACATAATTTCTTATATCAAGTTCCATATTCCATTTATCTTGATAATACTGTTGTGCCATACGTTTTAACCACGCATGGAATAATGAATCTTTACGCCAGTATGTCTCTCTGTTATTGTTATATGGTGTTGTAACACCCTCGTCAATAGTAACATCCCAATATTTGAAAAGGTATTGTGCACCGGATAAAGTTGCTGTAATTGTATCACCCGGAATAAGGGTATGTCCTGCATTATTATCAAAATTGAATCTGTCACCCTGTGTATTCTTATATTTTAAAGAAATAGGTATATACCCTGCATCATATTCTTTAACAAATAGATTGACAATACCATTACCATGAGTACTGATATTGACAAATGGTGATACGATATAAGAGTTCCCTGTATTAATTACATTGGGGTTATTATGATAATCAAGATTGAATATATTAAGGTGGTAATTAGTATAAAGAATATTGCCTGTTGAATCATTAACAAACGTAAATGGTTCGTCAAAGTATTCAGGAACTCCGTTTGTGACAACGGTACTGATGAACGTAACTTCCCATTTAAAATCCGTTTCCGGTTTATCTGAGTATTTTGAGTGTGTTACTTCATAAAAAAAGTCTTTTAATAAGAAGTAAGGGGAATCACTAAATTGTCCTTGCATATATTATCTCTTATGATTCTATATAAAATCTACACATATCAATAACCAACATAGGAAATTGATCATATCCTAATTTTATTGTTCTTAATTTATTATCTACATAACCATCATAACTATCATTTTTATACTGTGGATATAGATTATCAGTATTAGGTTCAAATATTTCTTGTTTGTCACCTGACAATGCATATGTAAATGTTGAAATTTCTCTAAGCACCAAGTTTTCAACACCCCTGATGGTTTCAAAATTATTATCAGGTGCAGTGATACTTTGATCCATGATGAAATTATGAATATCCATAAAACTTATTTCTTCATAAAAGTCTCTCAACATTCTATCAAAGAAATATTCTAATTTACTTCTTACATTATTCATCACATCTATGTAAGTGTACGTTCTTTTTACTCTAATCCCTATATCAAATCTAAAATAGACAAGATTTGGTGTGATGGGTATTTCGTAACAATTTAACATCTTTCTTGGTTCAAGGAATACCAACAAATCATCTCTATATACGGTATTGTATGTTGTTGGTTCCTCTACATACGCGTGTAATTCTGGATCATCTCTTTCCACCCATAAAACCAATTCTGTGTTGATAGTACCAGAGGCAAATAATGAATTTAAACCTTCTGGTGGGATAACGGATATATAAACCTTGTTATATTCAAGGATATTGCCTGGGTTTACTTCTTGTTCACCCCATGCAGATCCTTTATCAATATCAGTTCTTGATTCTAAATCATAACGATAATCTTTAGCAGTAACATTCCTATACTGAGAATGAATATTAGCTTTAGAAGAAACCTTTATTTCTTGAATATTTTCAGGTAATGAACCAAGTATTGATGATTCTTCATTAGTAAACTTTATTATATTCTCATATGGTATGACTAAACCTGTAGTTGTATTGATAATATTAAAATAAGGCATAGCAGGTAAATCAATAGCATTTGTACTGATTACACCATCAGGCCCATTTGAATCAAGTAAATTAACAACAATATCATCTACTTCACCAGGCACATTTCTGGATGTATCAAATCTAATAACATATCTATTATACTTGTCAAAAACAAGCATATAAACATCATCATAGTCCTCAGATTCAAGACCAGAAATACCCTCATAAAACTCATCAACTCTTTCCCACGACTCACCATTTACAACAACCGAAACTGATGGAACTATATATGGGAATGTACCATAATCATAATGATGAAACGGTAAGAATATCTCGTTGTTAATAATATCAGTATATTTGAAATTAAGTGTTTCAATCGTACCTTCTTTCATTTGAAATTCAAACGATGTAATGTCATTTATGAGTTGTACACTTTTTATTTCGTATTGTTTGGTTGTGTTGTATGTAAGAGCATTACCATCTCTTGATTCTAACCCAATATCAATAGGTTGCCATGCTTGAATAAGTAAATCATCATCATCACTGATAATTGGTTGTCCGTTACTGGTTCCAGACAATGAACAACTTATTGTAGTGTATGATGAAATATAACCCTTTGGATAATAACCTTTCTGCATTGCCAATGAATGCACGGTTTCATAGACATTTGCTGACTCCATATACACATTTTTTGCAACCATATTGGTATGAAATGAATTGAAATCTGTCAAATAAGACAATAATTCAAGTATCATAGTCATATTGGCACCATGATAATTATAATCTTTGAAAGTGTCTGATTTTTTTAACAAATCAACATTTTTTATCAATGATGTTCCAAAATCTGATTCAAGATATTCTGGAATTAGTTTATTAATTTCTCTTTTTTTATTGTCTACCATTATCTACCTTCTATTAAACCGGACGTATAACATCATAAAAGATATATGCCGTATCACCTTCCGTTATAACCGTATATGTTAGTGTTACTGAATATAAACCTTCATCTGGTTTTGCAACCACATGCAAGTTTTCTACCTTTATTCTATCTTCCCATATCTTTATTGACTGCATTAACATTTCACCAAGTCTTCTTGCCGTTATTTCGTCAATTTGTTCAAATAATATACCCCAAGATGGTGAGGCAAATGGCCATAACATTCGTCTTGACCCTTGTAGGGTTTTCCATATATTTGTTAATGAATTCTGGATGGCTAAATTCTCTGTCATGTATGCCAGGTCACCATCCGTATCCTTTTCAAAGTTTATGTCTATGTCTTTCCACATTTATATAATCCTCTCTATTATTTATATGTATTTATACTATGATATGATCTTTATCTGGACACGGTAATGGTGGACATGGATCTTCTTCTGGCGGTATATCATCATAATCATATTCTATAATTGGTGGTGGTGGTGGTGGTGGTGGTATATCTGGTGGTGCAGGAATACTTGGTTCAGGTGGTGCCGCCGGTGCAACTGGTGGTTCAGGTGTAATATTATTAGGTTTTACCGTCCCCGATACAGAACCAGAATTAGCCAATAAAGCCTCTTTTGCTAATTCAGCAAATTTAGCATCACCATCAGCAATCCCACCCCATTTTAAATTCTGGGATATATTTGTTTGTGACGCTTGATCATTAAATTTATTGGCTTTTAATGTCACAATAGGTGCATCTAAAATAATCTCTGTTGCACTCTGTAAGTGAATAACATCATCTGACCTAATATGTTTAAAACCCTGAGTAAAATCAATATTGGTTCCATACGTTAAATTAACTCTATTACCACCAACCATTTCTATTTTATCAATATCAATTATTTTGTATTCATCCAAATAGATATGGACATATCGTGTAAGGTCAATATATCTAAACTCATCTTCAAAAATATGAGAAATCTGGTTTTCAAGTATTTCCCTGTGTTCATTCTTATGTATTCTACCGTATCTATTGAGATAAATTTCATCCCATTGATCCAACATAACCAATGATGTTCTGTTTGTGTCTATTTTACGATGATAATCATTCATAACATGTTCAAATTTCATATCATCACAAATATCCCACCGTTTTTCATGGTTTCTGAGTATCAGTTCACCTAACTCACCCCACTCCATATAAGAATTGCTAGGGTGGTATAAATGCCATCTTCTATGTTCAATTGTATCATCAATCTCAACATAAATACCTGAATGAGAATAAGTCATAGAGTTAAATGGATACTTAGCCTGATACATTGGGGGTTGTTCATCCCAAGTCCCGGCAAATGCAATGTCAATAGCTTCATCTATATTGGGTAATTTTACCTCAATTAGTGTAGTTAACCCTAATTTATCACGTTTCATTAATCTGTGAGTATCTGGTTCACCAATCCAATCAGCATCAGGAAATAACATCATAGGATCATTGAAACCTTCGTCAATAGGTGCCTGGATGGGTAAACCGGGTGCAGATGCAAAATATCTAGGATGCATCCAATTTCCATTCTCAAAGAACACCCATACATACGACCCTTGTAAAGGCACACACCATTGACCATTACCTGATACAGAACCTTGATACAATCCAAATGCGGGTTCTGCCCATGGCAATTCTTCTGTTGGGACACCCCGTTTTGAGGTTTTATCTTTTAATTCATCATGCACACCCCAAACTCTAATCCTGCATCTACATAATAATTCTGCATCGAACCTGCACTCAACAACCCCACGGTATATCCCATAGAATTTATCTGCGTTGGTTTCATAATCATATACACTATTTTTTATTGGCATTACATATTCCTTTTATTGTGGTAATCCTGATCCTATTTGATTAATATCAACTTTATGAGTATTAACTTTTGCTGCATCAATAAGACCTGGCTCACTTTCATGATAACCATTTTTAATAAGAACCATTTTTTGAGTATAAACAGGGTTGGCTGATGGCATCCATTGATGTGTAATTGATTTGCATAAAAATAAACCAACCATATTTGGATCAATTTGGATCTCATCATCAGCACTAGGCCATTTAATTTCTATCATCCCACCGGCAAATCTCTTACAATGACCCTCAAGGGTACATTGTATTGTTTGTTGTAAACAATACCTTAGTATCCAGTCAGAATAATAGACGTTTTTGCAAATTTCGTCATCATCTTCATTAACATTAAGGTGTTTTTTATATTCACCAATATCAGTATCAATGGCTGCAGTATTAAATAATGATTTTGAACCTAAACAAGTAAATTTGTCTAAGGCATCCTTATATGACAGTTCAAGTTTAGTATATTTCTTTTCGTGGATATTCCAATTTAGAGTGAATGCACCCAATAAATGTCTAAGGCTTTGTTTATCCGGTCTATTAATAGTGTATCCATTGATATTATTGATATTATATTCATTATGACTTCTGACGGTATACAAACCATCAGAAGGTGGAACCATATCAACACCTTTTTTCAGTAATGTTTCCATTGAGATTACATTCAATAAATCTGCACCTGATACTTTAGTATCCGAGTATATAACATATCCCGGAACACCCGTTGCTGCAGAAGTACATCTCTGTGTTAACCATTTTACACATTGAATTGGTGTTTTCAATCCACTATAGAAATAATGTAATTTTTCGGGGCAGTTCTCAAACTCCCCTAGTTCTATTTCTGCAACCACTTCGAGTATATATTGGGATATGTCCATATAAGTGTAACAGGCATCCGAATATGACCTTGTATGATACCATGAATGCAATTTCTTATACATACTATCAACACAAAAGAATTCAATAACATGTCTATTTTTGTCTTTAGAGTTATTGACATTTACTTTTAACATATAGAAAGTAAATTCTTTTGTTACATAGGATTCCCCATCAGCGAGTAATGATTCATATGTGATAATCACTTTTTCATCATTTACAATAGGTAGCATTTCATGCATTGCTTTTGTATCTTTACATATTAAATGTAATGTTTTACAATAAGAATAAATATCTTCAAATAATCTTACTACTACAATATCATTATTATCTAATACTGTTGCATCTTTACCACCTATCATGGTAACAGAAAATCTATGTTGAACTTTTGCTTGTGACATATTTTATAAATCCCTAATACTCTTGTAATCTCTGAAAATATAGTAGAAATATGATGTTTTTAATACTTTTATCATTTTCCCTTCATATAATGATTCAAATGGGTTAATCACATCATTTAATTCACAAAGTATATACCAATAATTTGGTGTCTGATAATATTCATATGAAATATTATCCCACCATTCAGTATCTAAACAAATATGTTTATCAAAGAAAGCATCATTATCTTTGATACTTCTGGGTATTTCAAAAGATTTAAATATATTAAGAAAATATTGATTTGTTTCTGTTACTTCAAGATTATTGTAAGTGTTAAGTCTTGATGATCCAATCAGATTTATATTGGCAATATCTCTATATGTTTTATTTGTTTTATTAATTGACATTTATAATCCTTTTATTCATCATCAGCAGCCGCAACCGTTGTTGTTATATTACCAGCACCATCACCCCACGAACTTTTATATAAAGGTCTTAAATCAAGGAATGTGACTGTTAATTCTGCTCTTGTTGGTGTCCCACCTTTATATGGTGCCTGCCATGTTACCTGAACATCAGTTAATGCACAATCCTCAATATAAACAAATGTTTGTGGTATAGATCTAATAGAGAAAATTGCAGGGAAATCTATCATATCTACTGATTTCCCTGCAATCCCAGCACAACTCAATTTCCTAAATTCATGAATAGGTTCCAGTACGTCTTTATAGGGATCAAGCCATTCCATTAATGTGAATGTGAATGATATTTGTCGTCTCCCTGACCCTGTATATACTAATGGTGTATCAACTTTATATTTTGCTGATGCAGTACTACCCGCCTCCAAATATCCTTTAGCACCACCCTTAGCACCACCCAACGCTTTTCCTGCATCAAAAAGTCCAGCAACAGTACCTTCCGTTTGTGCAATAACTTCAGATAATCTGCCCTGAATACTACCATAAGGTTCCCATGTATGATTAATACTCTCTTGTATATCAGTAAATCCTATGAATGTCCAATCAAACAAGTGCCCACCTTTTTGTATATGGTTTGATTCTCTTGGATTTAAGTTTTGAGTTTCCAGAGTTTCTGCAGTTATGAATATTTTACATAAATCACCTGCAGTGCCTGATCTTGGAAATTCTTGAGTAAAAGATCCCATTATCCTAACCCATAACTTGTATTCAACCACATAACACTCATACTGCCTATATCCTCTGGTGGATCGTTTTGTGAGGTACTATTATTATTATTAATAACAATAGGTCTGTCATTAGATGCTACTGTATTATCATTTATTTTTTTCATACCTTTACTTATATTATCATTTAATTGTTTCTGTGACTCTAGTTCTTTTTTCTTTGCATTTGTTTTTGCCTCAACTATATCTGTCGGGTTTGATATTGTCCCTACACCTTTTGTGGTCATACCCTCATGAATTGCCATTGCCTTAACCATTGCATCTGATTGTTCTGGTGTAAGTGATGACATCATTTGATTGGGTGATATTCCCGTTTGTTTAGATACAAAATCAGTATATGCTTTGGTGTTATTTTCAGAAGCTGGTGCATATCTACTAATTGCACCAGACATTGTTTTATTCTGATAATTTTTGGTTTTAAGTAATGCTTTTTGTGCATCATAACCAGCCTGCATATTAGGAAATATTGCAAATCTACCATCAGTCCCTATTGCACCCTGTTTCTTGGCAAATTTACCGTATTCAATGTTGCCAGGATTGAAATTTCTCCAATTTCTATGACCACCTGATCTGATACTACCATCTGACATTGTAACTTCTTTAAATCCTGTCTTATTTGCCATACCGAAAAGTTCTTTTGTTTTTTCTTGTGTAATACCGTTATTTTGTGGTACATCCTCATCTTTACCAAAACCAAACATTGATTTGAATTTATCTTTAATACCACCATAGAATTTATCCTGACGGTTTTTACGTTCTATGGATTCGTTGAGTTTGCCCTGTTCCTTTTTGTACCTTGCTTTTTGTTTTTTTGTTAATTCTTTATTGTATATGGTGTCTTTTTCCAAACGAACATTAGTAACCCTTTTTTCATCCACACCTTTTTTAACCTTATTATAGAACTCTTCATCAACAGCATGGTAATCGACAAAGTATGATGTTTTTGTCTGTTCTTTTATTTTTTCTTGTATAACACGATCCATCGTTTTAATAGAATCTTTTTCCCAATTCCCTTGACGACCAATCCCAAGAATCTCTTCTGTGGTATACTCTTCTTTTAACCTTTTTGCGTCTACAATTTTATTCGCACCAAAATCATCAACACCAATACCAGACTTAAAAACATCTTTGATATTCTGTTTGTGCTCTTTAATGGTTTCGTTTTCTTTATCTGACTCTTCTTTATCGTTACGTTTTATAATATCATTTGATTTATCCGTGATATTCTCTTTTTCTTTGTCTATCTTTTTATCTATTTTTTTAAGTCTTCTATTCTCAAACCAAGATGTGTCACCAGCATCTTTCTTTTTCTGTAGTTCTACCTTCTCTTTTTGTAAATCTTTGATATTCTGTTTGTATTTTTTAATGTCATTTGAATCGGATTCGTTTTTGTCAGATGTTGATTGAAATAGTGTCCCGACGATAGGTAAAGATTTCAGTTTATTTTTAGCCCAACCTACAATTTTTTCAACAAATTCACCCACATCAGCAAAGAAATCTATTATTGGTTGAAAAAACAATTTAACCTTATCAACCAACCCTATATCCTTTATCCATGATTTAATGGAATCAAGGGCTTTATTAAAAACATCACTGAATAAGTTCGTTACTGCTTTTAATACCTTATATATTACCATTATTGGATTCCATTCCCATAATTGTTTCATGAATGTTTTAAAATTATTCCACATCCATGGAATGAAGTCTAACAATTTAGAACCAAACCATTTCCATAATTTCCATACTTGTTCTATAGGAAAAAAGATAATATTGAATAGTGTATCAACAATCCATTTATATGCTTTACTAAACATACCTGCACCATCTTTAATAAGACCAAATGATAATTTTTCTACAACCCAACCCAACAGTTTTACTGGCAATTCAAATAGTTTATAAAACACGTTAATCAAACCATCTTTAATTCTACCAAAAATAGTATCTTCTGTTGATTTCATGAATCCTGATATAAAATCAAAGATACTTATTACTACTTGAAAAATCCATGCAAGTTTGGTAAATCCTATCATAAATGCTTTAGAAAACATTTTTATTGGACTTACAAAAAGTGCGATAAACTTACCAATTTTGCCTGATGCAGCAACAACTTCATCAAAAATCATAAATACATCAGCAAAATAACCACCGAACCTTTCTAAACCAATTAAAAATTTTCGGAGAAATCTATAAAGCCATTTTATAGGATTAAATATTAAAGTCATAATATTTGATAACAGACCAGCTTCACCTGAACTAGTAAATAACCCTTTTATCAATTTTATACCTTTTAACACAATATCATTTACTTTGGGTATTTGCATCAAAAGATTTCCTATTAACTTAAATGGTACTAAAAAAGATCCAGCAGCCGCACCAGATAACAGACCAAGAACACCTATTATTCCCATTTTCTTTAACCAACCCATACCCTCTTTTTTATCATCAACTTCTTCATCTTCCCGTTGTTCCATTAAGAATGTATCTTTTTGGAGTTGATAGGTATTATCCATGGTATCTTTAATATCATCAAGTAAATTGTTAGTTTCATCTTGTTCGTCTACCATACCCAATGAATTCTTAACGCCTTCCATCATTATATCATCTGATTCATTTTTATTATCAGATTTACCACCATCGGACTCACCAAACATACCAAACATACCCTTACTTAATCCAATAAAGGGCATTAGTATATCTTTGGTTTCACCTAAGATGTGGTCTGTTTTAGATTTACCGTAATCAATAAAACCATCCAAAGATGTCATGTTTTTATTAAACATGCCTGCCAGTGGATTAATCGTATCTTTAACATCACCCAACACATAATCTGTTTGATTCTTAGCATAATCAAACATATCTTTAGAACCCTCAGAGAACCCATTTTTAATGTCTATGGACATTTTCTTAGATGAAGTATCAACAGATTTTTCTATATCAGTAGTGATGTCTTCTACACTTTTACTGATGGTTTCAGTTGTATCTGTTAATATTTTCTTTATTTCATCATCAGAAATACCAGTTCCTTGAAATTCAGGGGTGACTGTGATAATATTTCTTATCTCAGCAACAGTATCCTGCATGGATTGTTTTTCTTGTTGGACTATTTGTTTATAATCTTTAATAAAATGGTCTAATACTATACTTTTCATAATTTTTCCTATAAAAAAAGGGTATAATCCTTAATTGGATTATACCCTTTAGAATAAATCTATCCATTCATATAAAATGAAGCGAGGTATTAATATGTTAATTTGTTTCTGTTTATTATATTTAAGTTTTTTAATGCCGAATCAACACCACACCGTATCATATCCCGATATAAAGGTTTTATTTCTTGTTTTTTCAATACCTTGTCAAGAGTTTTAAGTGATTTGTCTATTCTTTTTTGCATCTCATTTGGGTTTAAATTTTTATATTTAAGTTCCAAAATATTGTCAAGTTGTTTTAATACAGTAACAAACAGTTTGACTGATGACATAACACCTTCATCTAGTTGGATATTCTGTTTTAGGTATTTTTCATACATTATTATATGCTTCCTTTTCTTTTTTAATATCGACAGATAAATAGTCCAATAACATCATTCTTTCCCAATCAGGAATGTTATTAGAATCAAATAGAGATATATTACAATGTTTTGCCAGGTAATATTGTTCCCTTAATATATTTGCTATACTGGCACCCCCTGTTATTAGGTGCCTTAGAAGAAAAAACCTGTAAGTGGGATATTCTTTTCTTCATCATCCCACCCACAAAACCTACATTCAGGTTTATATGTGAAGGTAATACCGTAATCATTCTTAGTATACCAAGATGTGATACCACCAAAATCTCTTTCACTAAGATTATCTAATAATTCTTTTTTATCTTCAACACTAGCATCAGTGATTTCACCTGCTGGGGTATCAAATTTAGTGATACTTAAAGCATATACATAAGTCCCTATTTCGGCCATACGTTGGTCATCATTGAGATTTTTCTGTTTTTTGACTAATTTAATAGCATTTTTCTGCATTCCTCGTGTAATAAGTGACAAATGAACATTAAAATTATCACTTATTTTCACTTTTGTATCAATATTCTGAGGGAACGGTACAGACTCCAAATCATTGATATTAATATTGTTGATTAATTCTGTTTTACATTCAGGACATTTAATATTGAATGAGTATTCATTACCTTTGGTTATCTTTCTTATATTAATAAGCAAATCAAACCTATCCTGTTGTGTAATATTATCAATATTAAAATCTTCTGTTGTTACACATCCCTTGATAACCTCATCAAGAATATCCTCCATAGCAAAAGAATCATCATTACCCTCATAAGCCAAAATTTTCTTCATTTGACCCGTTGTGATAGGTTTAATGGTTACTTTTTGACTTATGCTAGGTAACTCTACTTCTGTATCATATTGATTTAAAAATTGTATTAATGCATTTTCTGACATATTTATTCACCTTTTATTTGTTTTACTGATTAAGCATATTCGTGCCATTGATATGCAAATGTTACACTAAATGTAGCGACTTCTTTTGAACCATAATCCAATGTCATTTCACCAACATTGGTTGGGAATGCTTTCCATAATGTATATGTTAAAATTGGACTGCCTGATGTATGATCAAGATGTTCCAATCTAATATTTTGCATATACTCTTTAGGTGTTCCATGAATATTTGTTTTTACTTCATGAATTTTATCAACCCAATTTAATAGATTATATCTAATATAATCTTTAGGATCTACATTAAATTCAACAGTAAAATCACTGTATTCATTTGTTGTTGCTAATTTATATATATTACCCTGCCAATTTGTTTCTGTAACACCTAATTGACTAGCAGGTAATGATGATGATTTTACAAGAAATCTATCTGAGGCATCCAAATAGTCAATACTATCGAACATAATATAGAATGTATACCCTCTCGCAAAATCTTGATTTGATTGGTTTGAAATAAAACCACTTAAACTGAAATCAGACATTATTTTTCTCCTTATTATAAAATGTGAGATAAGAAGTTATCTTATCTCACATTGTATTTATATAATTAATTACCCTTGGTAATTAATTACCTCTTCTTGTGCTTCCTCAAAAGACATTCCTGTTTTCATTGCAACGAATTGAAGTACAATAAATTCAGCAACTCTGGTAGGTTTGATAAAGATTGTACACCATAATTCATTTCTATCAATTCTTTCAGGTGTATTATTTGTTTCATCACAAACTACTTTGAAATCATAAACACCACGTCTTTGTTGAACGTCACGCAAAAATGGTTCAATCATAGCTGTTAACTGAGCTCTTGTAATTCTATCATTGAATTCAAATAAGAAGTATTTTGCTGCAGTACTAATGGCTTTCTCAAGTACAATGAATAAACGTCTTACATTTACTCTATTGAATGCACTTGATTTATCCAACATTGTTTTCTGACCCCAAACAACCTTACCTTGACCAGCAAATGATACAATAGGGTTG
>Ga0164315_10002206_pt1 | contig 14894 bp, 21 predicted proteins | sample GuaBasSedimGuay6_FD_113737 | JGI IMG/M metagenome (GOLD analysis project Ga0164315, IMG submission 113737) | Subseafloor sediment microbial communities from Guaymas Basin, Gulf of California, Mexico - Guay6, Core 4569-2, 0-3 cm | ecosystem: Environmental > Aquatic > Marine > Hydrothermal vents... | reverse complement strand
TGGTCTTAGAAGCGTAATTCTCAATAACATATTTACGCTCATCAGTTGTCATCTGACGATTAGGTTTCTTACGCTCTTTCTTCTCTCCATCAACAGGAGCATCGGTAGCAGCGGGAGCAGCAGGAGCAGCAGCAGCAGCCGGAGCAGCAGCGGGAGCAGCAGCAGCAAAGGGAGCAGCAGCAGCGGGAGCAGCAGGAGCAGCAGGAGCAGCGGCAGCAGGGGCAGCAGGGGCAGCGGGTGCAGCAGGTGTAGCGGTAGAAAAAGGATTCGAACTCATAGTATTTCTCCTAATGTTTTTTCAATTTGGGTTTTGTACTTCTTAAATTAACATACTATTACTGATGGGCAATAGCTTTGAACAAAGTGTTCAGTGTAAAACGTTTATCCTCACACAGACGACGTTTTAAATCCGTATCTGTTACACATCGAATAATTTCATTGGCATGTGCCTGATTATCAGGCGGTGTCAATATATATTCTTTAGGTGCATTTCGAATAATAACTTCTAATTGTTCCGGACTCATCTCTCCAATTCCTTTGAATCGAAGAATTTGATGATTTGGATAATTATTAGTTTCATTCAAACTATATAACGGTATAAATTGCTTACCTTTAATAGCACCATACAATGGGGGTAAAATAACAGATACTTGTCTATTTTTAATCAACGACGGAGCATAATACCAGATTCCCATTGTTACTAATACTACAATATGCAATCCATCAGGATCAGCATCACATAGCAATTTAACATGCTTGTAACGATAATTCTGTTGGTTTACGTTTTTTAGGTTTACACCTAATACTTCTAATAAAAATTTAAACTTTTTACTGTTTATTGCTTTTTCAATATTTGCTTTGGTGACATTAATTATCTTACCTGAGATGGGAAGAATTGCTTCAGATTGTCTCTTTCTAATTTGAGATAGAGAACCATCTGCACTTTTTCCTTCCATTACATATAAAATATCACCTGGTGTATCAAGACAATCTTTAAATCCATCTTGAGCAGAAATGCGTTTCTTTTTCTTAGACATTTTTCTTGCAGCTTTACTAAAACTTTTACGTTCAGCTATTGCTGTGAAAATATCTTTGAGATATGAACTATTTGTTATAAACCGATTGATATCTCTTTCAGCTAAATTCATTAACCCATTCATATTTCGGGTCATAGTTGATTTAGATTGACTATCGAATTCTACAGACGATGTTATTAAACTTACGTAAGCACGAAGTTTAGTTTGACCATCAGCTTTAGTTAGTCCATATTTTTTAGTAATACATTTCGTTATCAATGTGATAAAGTTTGTTAGATATGTACCATTACAAATGTGAAGATTAACATCACCTTGTACTACAGATTGATTTTGTCCATTTAAATCATATGTGAAATAAACTTTAACTTCATCAATCGAGTTTGGTTGTTTAACATTCACTTTGTAGAGTTGAATGTCTTCAGCTAATCCTAATTTAAATCTGGCAAATTGTTCTAATGTACCTTTCGGTACAATCTTACCATCAATAACAATTTCACTACGCTTAAATTTAGACGTTACTAAACATGCACGTTCGTACATCTTGTTCATGTTAAAATCTTGAATAGTAAAATGTTTAGGGTTAATAATAAATTCAATCCTGGTTGACCAATCAAGGTCTGTGTAATTCCCAGATTCTTGTTTAGATAGAATTGAATTTGTAAATTCGTAATAATGATAAAGATTATGATCATTACGATCTCTTACAGTTACACTTAGGAATGTTGATAATGCATTAACTGCAACTAACCCAACACCATGAAGTCCAATTGAATATGAGTAAACAGATTCATCGAATTTTGCACCAGAAAATAATTTGGTACAAGCAACGACGATTGAATCTTTCATATCACCATTTTCAAGTCGAACATCATGAATTGGAATACCCCTACCATTATCAGTAATAACAATATTACCTGGTGCGGGGTTGTCGATAGTTATCCGAGTAGCAAACTTATTTGCTAACTCATCATATGCATTATCTTCAATTTCACGAGCAAGTCCATCAGGACCGAAAGTGCTTCCGATGTACATTCCAGGGCGCAATTGAACATGTTCAATATCACCTAGGGACTTAATTTCATCCATACACTCACTCCAATTTAGAATAATAGAGAATCAAACAATAAAATAAAATAAATTATTTAGAATTTTTTTCTCTTTCGGTTATTATAATTAATATCTATATATAAAAAATGAAAAGAAACGAAAATTTCATAGTACAGTATAAATACTGTGTCGATTGGGTATTATTTCTAAGATCAAATATTATTTTGGCTAATCCGACATAAAGATAGTATTGGATATATGATGAAGCGTAAATAGGCTTTAGGATCTAACTCTGAGATCCCAACATGCTTACCCATTGAATTTAAATATGAATCTTTAATAAGATAATATTTCTTTATATCGTCAGCTAATGCAGCAGATAAAACAATCTTACTGTATAACTTTGAATATACATACTTAATTTCATTCAATAGTTTATAATCATATATACTACCACTTAATATTGATGGTATAACAGTGTCTTGAATAAACGGTGGCAATTGACGATAATCGCCTTTGATGGACATTTCTTTACCATATGTTATAATACTTGTACGATTAAAACGAAGATATGTATCAATTTGCCGTTCATGAAATACAATATCATTTTTAATGATAAAATCTACAAACATGTCACCTTTAACTGTTAAATTCTCTTTATGAGTTCCTACAAATAATGCACCATCTTTAACATATTGAATAATAACAATATCATCGAATCTAGAATAAATATAACCCATTACCAATATCTTACTCCAAAGGTTAAGGTCAGATATGTAAGCTTTATTATCTATTTCACCTTGTCGTTTTAGAGTAATTGATATATGTTTATTACGTTCAAATTTATCTTCAATACTGAATATCTTTTGAACGAATGGATGATTTTCACCATACATTAATTTACATATTGTTGGGAATGCAGACTTAATATCAATTTCCATTGAATTCTTAGATATCATATTACTACCAATGTTTTCAGATAGATAGAATGTGAATGGTGGACCTAGTGCTTTGAATTTATCTTCAGTTACGATATCAACGAATAATGGTATTAGATCATTAAGTATCATAATAATGGATTTGTTACTCGTTGAATGTTTTTAATCTGTTTAGGTGTAATTAGATTAACGGCAAATGTATATTTAGTTAAAAATTTCTCATATACTCGTGCTCGTGCTTTATCATGTGTTCCATTTATGTCGCAGAATGTTTTTAATGATACACGATCTTGGGCAAATAATGGATGATCGCAAAGTGTCATAAAATAATCCTGAAACCATTTAATTCCAATCACATCAAAACGATGATTAAAGTCTCGTGTTAAAGGAAAAAAGATGTTCGCATAATCAACATTCAAATCCAATTTATACACAACCGGGTAGTTACCCATTAGGTCTTTAAACTTACTGTCCTCAATCTTATCCCAGACATCGTGAGTAATTAAGATGTCATGGGGATGTATTTTTAATGAGTGATTTAAATATTGTGGAACAATTCCAAATTTTTTAATTACGTCTTCAACTGGTGCATTTTCCAAATAATTTTCAAATGTAAATAGATTAAAATAATCGTGTATTTTAGATTCTGGAAATAATGCACACATATTAGCACTTGTTTTTTTAGCTAACATCGATATCTCCTTGAAAAATAATTGAGGAGTGACCACGTGGGCCACTCCTCAGTGTTTAAATATTAATCTCTACAATACACTTAAGTGATTTATATAGAAAATCAATATAGTGAACATATAGATTGTGTTTACGATCCATAGTTGATGAGTATTGATTAATCAGACTTTTGATTGGGAAGAATTGAATTCTTGCCATCAACTGATTAAATATCTCATAATAATCAATATTTTGATTATATTGGATTATTTCAACTAATGAATTGTATTGTTTTGCGATGATACTGTTTCCAGGTGTAGTAACACATAACTTTTTCAAGTTAATATCATTACACTCCATGATGCTAGTTATCATCGATATTGTCAAATTGATTATTTGTTCTTCTTGTTCTGATTTTTGCAAAACAATCTTATCAAAGTCAATTTGACTATTTAAGTTATTAACTTGAAGGGTGTTAATTAAGTCACGTAATCCCATACCAATATTCCTATCAACGAATATTCGTAATTTATCTGGATCATGTGCTACATTCTCTTGATTCAATATTTGAACCAAACGTAAGAATACACCATCCTTGTTAGTGCATGTTAGATTGAACTGATATGTAAATCTTGTCTGTAAAGCATGATCAATTCGATTGAAATGATTCGTTGTGCAAATAAACGTACAGTACTCTTGGAATTTTTCCATCATTCCATCTTTCAAAGTACCTTTAGCTTCTGGAGATAGTTTATCGAATTCTTCGATATATACAACTTTCTTCTTAGATGATATTGGACGCTTTTGTAACCATGGAGCAAGTTCATCAATATCTTTAACTGAACGTTTAACAACACGATTTAAATCATGTTGATTGCTAATTATAGATCTGATTAAGATTTCAGCCAAAGCTGTCTTACCAGTACCAGCTGGACCGAATAACACAACATTAGCTGGTATTTGTCCATCGTTAATCCAATCCATTACTTGCGTTCGCTGTTCTGAGGATTCAAAAACATACTCTTCAGCATTATTTGGTTTGAATTTCATGAACCAACTAGTGTTATTCATTAGTTTCATCCTTGCAATATGGACACTCGCTTGGTAGCCAAGTGTTTACTGGAACAACTTCAATAATGTCAATACCATTAATGTGTTTAATTCCAGAATAGTTAGTAATACAAATGATCGATTTGACGGATTCAGTTATTAACAATTCATTAAGTGCGGCTAATGATGTTATGATCGATGTTATAATTATAACTTCTCCCATATTATCTTTAACGTGATTACTCTTTAATGATTTCTTCATCATTAACGATATTGGATATGCAATAACCATACCAACAGTATCATACGTTACAATTGTATCAAAATCAATTTCTTTTACAATTGAATATATTTTACTATTTAGAATATCTCCAAGTTTATAGTTAAATACGAAATCATTTCGTACTAAATTGTCAGTATGGACAGTTTCTAATTCATAATGTCCATGATCAATACAATTTTCTTCAATCATCATTGTAATAAGTTCACTGCTCATTTTACTCTCACCTGTTAGGTAGTAATTCTTGAATATCAATTTCACCGATATTTTCAATTTGAAATTCAAAGTTTTCTTTAAGTCCAGTTATGATTCGTTCAAATTCTTTACGAAGTTGAGATTCTAAATCGTCTGGATCTTCGAATTCATTTTCTTCAGGATCTCCCGGATCACAATATCTTGGATCGCTTGGATCTTGACACGATGGCATTGGACGTTCTGGCCAATGATTAACTGTGATGTTTGGAATTTCAATTTCAATTTCACCTTCATCGAATATGATATTCATTGGAACGTCAATGTCAACTTGGCGCTTTCCATATTTACTTTTCATATTCGATAGGATCTTCCTTTCCGAGAAACTCAAAAGCTTCAAGGCGTTCAGTACAGCTACCGCATTTTCCACAACTCAATACTTGATCCTTATAGCATGTTCTAGTGAGTTCGTATGGGAAAGGGATTTTGAAAGCATATCCAATTTTAAGTATATCCAGTTTTGTATAACTTATGAATGGTGCTTCCAAATTAACTTTACCATCAGATGAGTTGCGAATTGAAGTTGCCATTGAGTTAATAAACTCTGGTCTACAGTCAGGGTATATTGCATGATCTCCAGCATGAACTCCAGCAGCAATTACATTGGCTCCAATGCTTTCTGCATACCCAGCCATGATTGTAATAAAAATTGCATTTCGGCCAGGAACTACTGTCTTGGTCATATTACTATCTTCATAATGGCCTTCTGGTATTTCACCTTGATCTTGTAACAGATTGGATGTGAAAAGCTGTTTCATGAAATCCAAGTCTACAAATTTTGGTTCTTTACAACCAATAGTTTCTGCTACGTTAAATGCGCATTCATTTTCATATTTATTATGTTTACTACCATATGCAAATATGATTGGATGAACTTCATATCCTTTTGCAAGATAATATCCAGCGAGTGTGGAACTATCCATACCACCAGATAATCCTAATACGACTTTTTTCATTATTACTCTCCAGTACAATCAGATTCAATTCTAATTAACGTTTATCCCGTTTATGATCATCACAAGTGTCGGTTTTACCAACATATTCTTGCTTTAATTTACAATAACTAGGATTTGATTGATGGCGTTTACAATTCTTACACATTGCCACTTGTGTCTTTCCACGCACAGTCACATTTAACCTCCATTAAAATTATATAAGAAAAATATTTATAGCAGAGTATCAATCATACTATAATTTTTATATCTATATAACTTTAATTAAAAAAAATAAAGGTTAATTAGCTCGTACACCCATTCCAGCATTAGCTAATGCCTGTTCAACATATATCATAATATTATCATATGCGTCTGGATTGTTATCAAACCACGATTTAGACGCAATAAGTACTTTTGTAACTTCAATAACATCTGCACTATCGTCTGCGAGTAAATTTGCATACATATCTTTGGCCATTGTGACGTTTTGGTACATTGGATACCCACGAACCGTCAATTTATATATAATTGGATTATTAAGGTTAATCATCTTCAATGTACCCAATCCATCGGCTTTCATCATAATCCGATCTTGTTTATCACATACTCTGAATATCCCTTGAGCTAAACGCATTTTAACAGCATTCAATGCTTGGTAACCATCTTTGGTTATCGTTGGAATTCTAGCATATTGTGAAATGTTAGATTTCAATACATTCCAAGTAACATATGAATCTGTATGTTTCGATCCAATCACCATCATATCATTTGCTTTTAAATCATCGAAATCTTTAACATCATCGTTGTTCATTTTTTGAATAGCGATATGTGCATATGCTGGATCTACCATTGTTATGATTTCGAGTTGTAAATTTGGAAAGTATAACAATGCATCAGCATTAATAATTGCCCAATCTAAATGCCCATCTCTAATTCCAGCAAGATTAATAAGAGAACTCTTAGCAGGTTTGATTTTAATATCATACATGTCTTTTAATTGTTGTTGTAATTGCCATCCAACAATCGTATAATCTCTACTATTTTTATCTCCAGTTCCTAAACGAATTGTTGGTATTAATTCACCAAATGCATCATCTGGATTAACTATAGCTTGAGTTGGATCAATTACTCTGATTTTTTCAGTTACTTTCTTTACACCACCAGTAGCGGAATGGGTAACTTGAGTTTTTTCAGTAATAACAACTTCTTTACCATCTTGAATGAAACCATCAATTTCATCTTGGCTCAATATTGCAGCAGCTGTATTTGCCCCTGGTATTAAGTCTTTAGCTAATGCTATGCCTATTGAATCTTGACCACCAGCAATTACCAATGATGCATACAGTACTATGATTGGTGTTAATATATATTTATGCATAATTTCCTCATAATTTTAAGTTAAATAAAAAATTTGGAGAGATCTCTTTCGAGACCCCTCCAGGTTCATGTGGCGGACACAAACCTAAGTTTAGTCATTAACGACGAGTTTTAGTACGTTAGGAACGGCCTTTGCTGCTGCGTCATACAATTCCTCAAATTCGTCTGGATTTTCATCCATCCACTTCACGGAAGCAATCAAGTGAGTTTGCATTCGGATGGTCTTAAGAGACCAACCAGAAATCAGGTTTGGGTATACGTCATCGTCGATCTTGACGAATTCATATATTTCTTTTCCTGCAACTTTATCATTGAAGTCCCAGTCATCAACAAGTGAGAGTTTAAATTTACCCTTCACTTTATTGGCACGCATAATATCCCCATCTTTCAGACCACATACACGAAGGATACCGGTAATTTCACCAGATTCCAACTTAGCAAGAGCTCGCGCACCTGAGAGTGGAATCGTAGCCATAGGTTTGTACCCTGAATCTTGAACGATAAAGTTCGCCCAAGTAAGAGCTGTACCACCACCGTTTGACCCGATAGCGATAGTATCTTTCTTTGGATCAAAGTCTTTAATAGATTTTGGTCCATCTTTCAATGTGATAAGATGTACATACTCTGGGTGAAATAATGTTACAACTTCAAAATCGACTCCAGTATCAAGCAAACCTTCTGGTTGCACAAAAGCACCATCGACTTCACCGTTTTTCATCTTCTTAAGGTTATCTTTCGTACCTTTTCCAAAGATGATAACTGTGTTGACATCAGATCCATTTGTTTGAATCTTAAGTTGTTTTCCAGCTTTAGTATACACACCATTCTTAGAGCCCGTACCTACACGGAAATCAACAGCAAGTGCTGATCCAACTGTTGTAAAAGCGAATACAATCGCAATTCCAATTACCATCCAATTAATTTTTTTCATTTAGTTCCCTTTTCAATTGATAATACGTTAGGCATAGCTGACAACATACCGTTGCGAAAGCCATACACAGTTAGTGTTACATTTGTTCCAGGGATGGCTTTACCCTGGATGTCCGCCGATTTCGTTTTAAAGTGTAAATAACTATCTACATTTTTAAATGCACCATGGTCTGTCAATATTAAAAACCAACCATCTTTTGAATCAGCTTGAGCGATAGTTACATCAATATCTCGGATAGTTCCATATTTGAAATATCCGAACCCACCGATTATAATTAATACAATCAGAAGAATCTTCTTCTTCCAATTAAACCACTTGGGCTTATCCCCAAGTATTGCTTTGTCATTCTTGTTCATTATTTTCCTTTTTGTTATAGATTTCCGCCAATTTTGATCGCATCATTTCATTTGTATTTACAACATAATTACCAGTACGACATAGTGAAGCTTCACTCTCTTCAATTTGTCCATATTGAAAACATGGTGTATCTTTAAACCATTCAAAATGATGTACTTTACATAAATATTTATCGTTAGATAATTCTAAATGTGGACATGCAATTCCAGTTGGTTTATGCATAACCTCTTCACCGAGATCCATTTGTGGATTAGGTGTGAAAGTTTCAGTTGCATATTTAGGACTAACAATAATTACATCTAACATCATACAACAGTAGCCACAATGCATACATTTCATAAATAATATCCCTCCTTAGGTTTATTATTTATATCTATATAATGAATGGCATAATAAATCAATCAGTAAATGGCATTTGCTTACACCCAAGCTTCGCAGGTTCCTTGAATAACTCTTTATTATGCTGTTGTAATTTTGATTTTAGATTTGAAAATGCTTGAGTTAGTTTTGAATAATCAACCCCTTCATTTTCACCATCAAAGGATTGTGTAATTTTAGTTGGATCTGAATCAATGTTGACTGTATATCCAACTAGAATGTCTTTTGATTTACCCATTTTGTCTCCAAAAAAATTGACCTAACCAATCAAGATTAGGTCAATGGTGGAATGTTATTGTGCGTTTGGGAATATTGCCATTAAACGAGCATGTGCAGTTTGTGCCATATTGTTTAATTTAATATCAATAGCTGCAATTTTAGTTTGCACAGTTGTAGTATTTGTGGAATATTCAAGAAGGGTTTTAATCTTATGTTTGCTAATTACTTCTCGAATTACACCTTCTCCAATTGTTGCTTGTTGATATATTGCATTTGTTTTGTAAATATTAACAACATCTTCAGCAGAAGTAATAGCACTTCCAGAATCTTGTAATATTTTACGAATGATTGCAATTACTTGTAATTCATATATACGTTCAACAAACCCATCTTTTTCAAAATTCAGTTTTGCTTTATATGTATTAATCCAATTTGTATAGCTTCCCATCAATAAATTATCAATCGATTGAGTTCTTACTACACCATCATCAAATACAACATTACATATGAATTTAAGGTTATGTTGTATAAGCTTATGAATAAGGTTTACAAATGGTTGATCAACATTACCGATTTGTGGTTGGACCCAAACATCGATAACTTTCTTTTGTGACATATCAATATTGTCAAATTTACGCTGATCTGGTTTCTTAGGATCACTAGCATTCTTTTTAAGAGAACTAAATCCTAATGCTGGTTTTCCAGATATTCGTATCTGATCAGTTTCGACTGTATAATTTGGTACAACTGTAATTATACCTTCACCAGTAGTTAAAATTCTTTCAAACTCACCTGGTACTTGTTCATATACATTACACCCTGGAAACGTTGGTATAATTGTGTGTACTGGTGTGTTTGGATCAGCTTCCCGTTTAAATAGATATATTAATCTTGCTACCAAATCAGTAGCACTATATCGTGGAATTTTAGTTGTATTAAAACTAATTCCTTGAATAAATCCATCCCCAATTAAACCAGCTGGGATTGGACATGGTAGAAATTGTGGCTGTTTATGTGATAAATTTTCTGGATCGTGCCATGGGACAAATTTAATAAATTCAAATGCTAAATCGTTTACAATCTTCTGTGCAGATACTTCTGTGTAACGATATGCAGCTGGATCTGTATCTTCAAATCCAGTTGCACCCCAGTTTCCCTGACCATGTGCTAACCCACGTCTTACTAACCCAACCAAAGTACCATAAGCACTTTGATCACCATGTGGATGATACTTACCAATAGCCTCACCAATCACTCGAGCAGATTTGGTTAATTTCTTAGCAACCTGAAATAGAGTGAAAAGTAAACGACGTTCGACCGGTTTTAGGCAATCGATGTGGTATGGTATTGCTCTGAATTCATCTATATATCGACCATATTCGGCATATAGGCTTGGAATTGCTCGTTTCATTAAATCACCTTAAGCGTGTAATAATCTCTGTTGTTCTAGTTTCGTTTTAAAGTCATCAATTTGCCCACACATCATTAAGTGCGCATACACTAACCGCATGATTGTGTCTTTGGGATTAGTGTAGGAATACCCTAACAAGTTTACGGATAATGATTTTTCAGACATGTACATTTTAATACCTTTGAAATTATAGGTACTTCGTTCTTTTATTTTGGCTTCTTTCAATCGTTCTATATCACTTTTGATACGCTCGATTGTTGGAATAGTATCGAATTCAATACGATCTCGAAACTGTTCAAATGCCATTTCATCGGCATGTCTAGCAACAGACATTAATGGTTGAAATTGTGTAGCTGTAAAATTGTTAAACTCCTTAGCAGTTAATGATGATAATCTTCGTAGGTACCACATTAGATTATCAGATTGTGAAACATCGTTTTCTAAGAAGTGTGATATTTTAGAAATACTTTGTGTGAAAGATGTTAATTTCGCTTTAACTGTATCTGGTGTTAATGTGTTAAACTTTAACTGAGATACAAAATTTACATCACGACTTTCATTAAACCGTTTAATTTTCATTACAAATGCTGAATCAGTTCCAGCAAATCGAGTTGAATATCTTAAACTTGTATCAGGTAAAAACTTACCAACTAAGTCATCAACATTAATAAATGATATTTGATTATCTTGAATATCACTTCGTTCACATATTCTCTGTTCAATATCAATTGCATTTCTATGATCGACATCGGTATGCAATATTAAAGATTGTGTGAATGATCCATCTGATCCAATTTTATTAATGGCTATTGCACCATCATCCGATAAAGTTAATGTATCAATTTTATCATTTCGCAATCTCAACTTTAATGGAATTAAAGCTGAAATCTTTTTAGTTTGTTTACCGCTCATGCTTGTACATTTCATATTAATTACTCAATTTGGGTTAACATCATTAATTCGGATACATCTTTACCATGAGTTGGTTCAAACATCTCAATTCCAATTTGCGGATTTAATATATTTGTATTCGTTATAAGTGTGTATTTCAACTGTTGTAGTCGTCGCACACCTTTATCAAATACAATCTTAATATCATATTCGCCAATCAGTAAAAACGTATTAATCAAGTTATTTAATAATCCTTTGTAATTACTGTCACCAATTGCGATAAAGAAGGCATCTTTAAATTGGGCATAATAATTATAAAGATTGATTAAATCAAATGCGCCTTCGCATATCACAATAGTTTTATATAAATCAATATCGTTGATATTTTGAAAAAAGTAAAACTGTTTCTTACCTTTATTTTTAAAGTATCTGCTAGCGTCACCATCAATACTTCGACTAGTTATTTGTTGTCCATCGAAGTTTGAAAATGCTACAGATACAGAGGTTTTGTTTTCACCGACATATATGTTAGGTGTTATCAAGAAATTTATAGGATTAATATCAAGACATCTACCAGTAACATATTGTTTAAATTTAACATATTCTGCTGGGAATTGTTTCTGAGCATTAGTGTATATATTATGCATTTTTATCAACGTTTCATCAATCGATTTTATATCACTTCGATTAAATGATGCGTTTTGTTTAGTGCTTCCACCATATGCAAATTGTGATAATTTATGTAACCGCTTTAATAGATTATGATTTGTGAATTTCGTATCTATTAAAAACTTATACAGGCTTACTTTTTTACCACATCTAAAACAGTGACCATATGGAAATGACGATGCAATTTTAAAGTGACCATGCTTGGGATTAAAGTATCTAGTTGCATCATCACAATATGGACAGAAGCATTCATGCCATCCACCCGTATTTATACCATAAACTCGACCAGCGATTGTTTTAATATGTAAAATTATTTCTGGATAATCACTAATATTAAACATGGTCACCTAATAAAATTTGGAGAGGGAGCATTACGTCCCCCTCCAATAGTTACGCTTTAGTTAATTTTAATTCTCTAAGGCGTTCCATTATAGCATCAATCTCTTCTGCTGATAAATATTCAAGCTTTCGTTCTTTTAAAGGAAGCGAATCTAATAATTGTTGCAATTGGTTGCCGCCACCATTGTCTTGGGTATCAATAGCAATATCAATATTATTTATGTTGAATCCTACACCAGTGTCATTTGATGATATATCCATAGAACCTATGGGGAATCCATTTACACTAAACGGTATAATCATTATTCCGAATATGTTGCATAATTGTTTGCCGTCTCATTGATTCGAATTTCAATCATCGAACCTGAAAGACCCAATATGTCACATGCTTTACCATGCAAAAACATACACATGAATTCGGCGGTAACGTTATGGTGTGGGAATTTATGTATCTTACCACATGCTGCTTCCATGTTTGGATCGACACGATTTTCAGGAACAATTGTAGCATGATCCCAGTTATCCATAACCCAATCTTTGACTGGTTTAAGATTACTAAAATCGGTAATCATGCCATTCTCATCGAGGTTATCTCCCTTAACTGTTATTCTAACTTTATATGAATGACCATGTAAATTTGTACATGGACTATCATATGTTAGGACCAGTTTATGAGATGCTTCAAATTCGAAGCATTTTGTAATTGTATACATTATACACCTTTTGGTGCTGCGGGTGCAACACCACCATTTTTAGTATTTTTGGAATGCTTAACTTTCTTAACTGTAAAAGTTTCATATTCTGAAGTTGTTACAATTTCATCATATTGTTCATCAGTTACAGTTTCAGCTAATAATTTCTTATCGACATTCTGACGTTTTCTATCAGATATCGATATGCGCCACAACCGTGATTTATCACTATTGTAACTTTCAAAATCAGCAAGTTTATGCATATCCATCCATTTACGGATCTTCGCACGCAATTCATCTTTTTCCAAACTACGTGAGTCAATTTCGTCTTGAACAATGTCAAGTCGATCTAATGCAGTTTTAAAACTTTCAATAAAGTTTAAATCGCCCATGTTAATAATGTTCTCCATAATTAAAACAATTATACTACAGTTTAATCACTTCACTGAAACTACATGGTAACTTTATATTATTAATTGAATACGTCGAGTAATGATGATCGATTACCGACTGTTGCACCAGATTGACCTGGTACAGGGAGCATGAGTCCAATGAAAGCACCGACACAAGCAATTCCTAATAATAATAAAAAATCAACCATTTGTTGTCTCCTGTTAATTAGAATCTAATTAACTTTGTAAAAATTTTAACATCGTAATCGTTTACAAGTATTGTTAATACTCGCTCAATAAAGTCTTCCAAATTCGCATCAAATAGATCTTGGTAGAATGTCCATTTGAGTAATTGGTCATACATTTCTTGATTCCCACTTTTTAAATAAACATCACTAATGCCAGATCGCTTCTTTGCAACAACTTGATGCAAAGTTACTTTAATGGTATCGTAATTGTTTGATATTAAATCGGTAGGATCATTTATGCCCAACGTTAAAAGCATTTCTGGAATGATAAAGTTTAATAATTCAACAGTAAATAATTCGTAAACGTATCTACCAATCTTATTTAATGTTGTCGGATCAACGAGAACTGTCTCAATACCTGGGATGCTGATATAATTTTTATCAGTATATAATAATACATCCGCAAGAGTATTGTTACTTAACACATCTTCGTCGAATAAATTGTGATCCAAATCAATAAAATTTTGAATTTGCCGTTCAACCACATCGCTCAACAATCGTTGATGTTCACTATAGTTAATGTCAGCAATATCCTTTAAATTGATATTTGGATCTTGACTTTTAGTCACATATTCTTCACTCATAATCCAATTAAAAAAAGTTTAGTTTAAAAAAGTAGGATAGAGAATATCTCTCTATCCCACTTTAGTATTAATATCTATATGAAAACTTATATAATTAAGTTATCATCAGACACTGGTTGTAGATTTTCAAGTACACTAATTGTAACTAATCCGGTATTTACGAAGGTTAGTGACCAAATTGCTTCTCCAATCTTTCCT
>Ga0164315_10002205_pt1 | contig 14895 bp, 14 predicted proteins | sample GuaBasSedimGuay6_FD_113737 | JGI IMG/M metagenome (GOLD analysis project Ga0164315, IMG submission 113737) | Subseafloor sediment microbial communities from Guaymas Basin, Gulf of California, Mexico - Guay6, Core 4569-2, 0-3 cm | ecosystem: Environmental > Aquatic > Marine > Hydrothermal vents... | reverse complement strand
GACCCTGCCAGCATCCTGCAGGACGAATCGGTGATGCAGCATCTCGACAGCTGGCTGGACGAGCTCGATGAAAAACAACGCGACGTTGTGGTGCGCCGTTTCGGCCTGCGCAATCACCCGCGCGGCACCCTCGAGGAAGTCGGACTCGAACTCGGTGTCACGCGTGAACGCGTGCGCCAGATTCAGATGGACGCGCTGCGCAAGCTGCGCCGCATTCTCGAGCACAGTGGCTACTCGCGCGAAAACATCATCGAAGAATAGTCGCCTTCCCGCAATCCGTCATTCCGATACGTCGAATCGCCCCGGTGATAGCGCATCCTGGCAAAAGCGGCCCCCCGGAAATTTATGATGAGCTGCCGTGAAGTGCCCATAAGCGACACTCAAAGGAAAGCCACTTCGAACGAGGTGGCTTTTTCTTGAATCACAACTATAAGTCCCGTTGACTAACTAACTGAAGGAGACAGAGGCTTGTTTCGATGTCCTCATTGTGGCAATAAGGGAATCTCACCACTGCGTAAGCTGATACTCAGCCCTGGATTTATGGCAAATTGCGGTTCATGTGGTGGCTCATCTGGTGTACGTTACCCATCATGGTTAATTGCCATGCTTCCCGGTTCGATTTTAATGATAGCGGTCTTTTTCGTGACATCTGAATTAGCCGAGTGGTCGCTCAACATCAGCGGAATGATTTTGATGATCATCCTCCCATTCCTGTTTACCCCTTTGCACATAGAGGAATAGTCAGATATAAGCAACGAAGATAAGCGGCCTGGTTTATTTTCCGAGTGCCTGTTTTCGGTCTATACTCAGTTCTATGCGCTTTGTACTTATGATAGCCTCGCTCCTGATCGTTTCTCTTTTGATATTCGAAGGATATCCAAATGGTATGGGTAGCAATAGCGGTGGTCATGTCGGGGGACAACAGGTCGACGCCCTTAAGAAGGCTGGTGAAGTTAATCAACTGATCCAGAATGCCGCGAATACTCAACGACAGGAATTGGAAAAACAAATTCAGTAATAGGCACACGCATCTACCCAGTACTCAAGAATGTCCGTTATCCGCAAGCGGCTATCTGAATCATTAAACGACAAGTCCAGGGAATCGATCCTTCCCAACATTTGCTAACATCTCTGATATAGTGCCCGGGATGAGCGCAGTCACGAAGATAATCTGATGCGGGTTTCAGGCGTAATTGGCATCGCCCTGGTTACTTCGCTTTTGATTGCAGGCAAAGGCTGGGCCTCCGGTATCGACCTCCATTGGCTGTGGGATAATCAATGTGCGGATTGTCATGGCCACTCCGGCGATTTTGTCCGCGAGTTTCTAAAAGTTAACAATGGCCAGCTTGAGGGCAGCCACCGCACCCGGAATTTGGATGCATTCATGCGCAATCATTATGCGTCGAATATCGAAGTCGATGCTATTTACCAAATGCTGCTTGCACAGGCGCTCACCAGGCCGAGATTCAAACAGGAATGCAGCCACTGCCACGACGGTGCTGCTTCATTCATACGTCATTCATTGGTCCTGCAGGATGATGTTCTGTTAAGCCGCCAATCCGGCCAACCTGTTCGTGAATATCTGTTACAACATCGGCAGTTGGGAGCAAATGACGTCGATTTTTATATGGGTTTACTCAATCGCGTAGCCCGCGAGGTTTATCGGCCGTAATCATGTCGGAGTTTCCTGCAGGCCGGTAAACGTTCAGCCGGCGAGAAGGATAGCGGCGGTGACGGCGCGGTCTTCGGCGACGAGGATGTTGAAGGTACGGCACAGCGCGCCGTTGTCCATGACTTCGAGGCCGATGCCCTGTTCGCCGAACAGGCCGAATATTCTGGCCTCGGGAAATTTCTGTTTAGGCCCGGTGCCGAGCAGTACCACCGCCGGCTTCGAATCAAAGATCGGTGCCAGCAGTTCGGCGCAGAGCTGTTCGAGGGTTTTCACCGGCCACGGGCACAGCAGGGAATCCGCGGTCAACACCAGGCTCTGGCGGTAAACCGTATCATTGATTGAGACCGTATCCTCGCTGTAGGAAGTGAGGCGATGTCGGCTGGTGATGATATCTTCGGCGAGCGGCATGTCGCGCAGAATAATGCAAAATGAGTGTTCGATCAACGAGCGGGCTTGTTGACAGCCGGGTATACATTTCTTAAGGTTGCGCGTTCGAATTTTTCCTCTGAAATCGTCTGGAGATAGGGATTGAAACCGGTAAAACTGGGTTTGCTCGGGGTTGGTACCGTGGGTGCCAGCACCGCCATGGTGCTGAAGAACAATGCTGCCGAAATCGCGCGTCGCGCGGGGCGCAGTATCGAAATCATTCAGGCTTCGAGACGTTCCGTCGCGGCCGGGATGCCGCAGGGCTGCGACAACATCAGCCTGGTTAGCGACCCTTTCGAAGTCGTCAACAATGCCGAAGTCGATATTGTCATAGAGCTCATCGGTGGCTACGAACCGGCGCTCGAACTGGTGATGCAGGCGATTGCCAACGGCAAACATGTGGTCACCGCCAACAAGGCGCTGATCGCCCTGCATGGAAATGAAATCTTCGCCGAGGCGCAGCGTAAAGGCGTCAATGTCGTCTTCGAAGCGGCGGTCGCCGGCGGTATCCCGATCATCAAGTCGATTCGCGAAGGCCTGAGCGCCAATCATATCGAGTCGGTTGCGGGCATCATCAACGGCACCGGTAACTTCATCCTTACCGAAATGCGCGACAAGGGTCGCGATTTTGACGACGTGCTGCGCGAGGCGCAGGAGCTGGGCTATGCCGAAGCGGACCCGACCTTTGATGTCGAGGGCATAGACGCCGCCCACAAGCTGTGCATTCTTTCATCGATCGCGTTTGGCATACCGTTGCAATTCGACGCCGTGTACACCGAGGGCATCAGCGGGGTATCCACCGAAGACGTGGTTTACGCCGGCCAGCTCGGCTATCGCATCAAGCATCTCGGTATTGCGCGCCGTACCGAGCAGGGCATCGAAATGCGTGTTCATCCAACCCTGATACCGCAGAAGCGGTTGATCGCCAACGTCGACGGTGTCATGAATGCGGTATTGGTACAGGCCGACAAACTCGGGCCTTCGCTGTATTACGGCGCCGGCGCCGGCGCCGACCCGACCGCCTCCGCGGTGATTGCGGACATCATCGATGTCGCTCGCACCATCACCACCGATGCGCAGAACCGGGTCCCGCACCTGGCCTTTCAGCCCGACCAGATCGTCGAGATACCGATACTGCCAATCACCGAAGTCCAGACCGCCTTTTACCTGCGCATGCGCGTCGAGGATCGCCCTGGCGTCATGGCAGAGATCACCCGCATCATGGGTGATAAGGATATTTCGATCGAGGCGATTTTGCAGAAGGAGCCCGAGTCCGGGGTCACGCGCGCGACTATCATCATGCTCACGCAAAAAATACGCGAGCAGCAAATGGTCGATGCCATCGAAGCCATCACCGGGCTCGATATGGTGCACGGCGAAGTCCATCGGATTCGCGTCGAGACGCTGGATGGCGATTAACCCGGGAGTCGCAGCGCCATGCCGGTCGGCCCGATAACCGGGCTGCGACCTGCTGACCTCGCTCAACTGGAATCGCTGCTGGGCGCGAATCACCTGCCGTACGAGGATTGTGCCAGGCAGCTGCAGATATTTTGTGGCGTATTCGATGGCGACGAACTGATCGCGGCGGGCGGACTGGAGCCGGCCGGCGAGTACGCCTTGTTGCGTTCCATCGTCGTGCAGCAGCGTTACCGCGCGCGAGGCCTGGCACAGGCGATTACCGAAGAGATTCTACGACAGGCTGAAGCCGAGGGCAGGGTGGCGGTTTACCTGTTGACCGAAACGGCTGAAGACTACTTCTCCAGGCAGGGTTTCGAAAAGATCGTCCGCGACGGGGTGCCCAGCGCAATCACGCGCACGCGCCAGTTTGCGTCATTGTGCCCTGATAGCGCCAGCTGCATGCGCTTGACCTTGCCGCGATCCGGATCGTAGCCAAACCCCCGCTTATGGATTCCACGATCAGCTCCCGGCGTCCGGCCTTTGCCGAGTTTGTCATCCTCATCGCCCTGATTATTTCGCTGGTGGCGCTCTCCATCGATGCCATGTTGCCGGCATTGCCGCAGATCGCCGCCGATCTCGGCGTCGTCGAGATCAATGATAGCCAGTACGTGATATCGATTTTCTTTGCCGGGATGGCGCTTGGGCAGATGTTCTTTGGTCCGATGTCGGATTCGCTTGGACGTCGACCGGCCATCCTCGCCGGGTTTGCGGTATTCGCGCTGGGATGCCTGCTTTCCATCGCTGCCGCCAGCTTCGAGCAGATGCTGATCGGCCGATTTCTGCAGGGTCTGGGCGCCGCCGGGCCACGCATCGTTTCCGTGGCGCTGGTACGCGATCAATTCAAGGGGCGTGAAATGGCGCGCGTGATGTCGTTTGTGATGTCCGTGTTTATCCTGGTTCCGGTGTTCGCGCCGGCGATTGGTCAATTGATTCTGAGCGTGGCCGACTGGCATTTTATCTTTGCCATGCTTCTCGTGCTTGCGCTAACCCTGGTTATCTGGTTCTGGAAACGCCAGCCCGAGACTCTCGCACAGCAAAATCGCATTCGCTTCTCGTTCGTCGGCCTGTTACTCGATATTCAGGCGATTAGCCGAATTCGGACCGCACTCGGATATACCCTGACGATGGGATTCGTATTCGGCGCCTTCATAGGTTACCTGAGCAGTTCGCAACTGATCTTCCAGGTGCAGTACCAGTTGTTCGAGCTGTTTCCGCTGTACTTCGGTATTCTCGCCTGCTCCATCGGTTGCGCGTCGCTGCTCAACGCCCGCCTGGTGATGCGTTTCGGTATGCGCGCCCTGTCGCGCTTCGCACTCAACGCCATCGCTTTCCTGTCGGCCGTGTTTTTTCTGTATGCGCTAGCCCATGACGGCCACCCGCCGCTCAACCTGTTGATGGCTTATCTGCTGCTGCTGTTCTTTTTCTTCGGCATCCTGTTTGGCAACCTGAATGCGCTGGCGATGGAGCCGCTGGGTCATATCGCAGGCCTGGGTTCGGCGCTGATCGGGTCTGTGTCGACGCTGATGTCGGTCGTGTTCGGCGTAATGATTGCCGATGCCTATGACCAGACGGTGTTGCCCCTGGTGGCCGGTTTTGCGCTGCTGGGCCTGGCAGCTGTGCTGGCGATGCGCTGGACCGAATCGAAACTGGCCGCGGAAAGTCAGGAAAGTTCAGACTGAATCGGGGATTCCCTGGCTGTCTGCTTCGAGAAATTGCAGGATTTCGGATTCGATATCCTGTTTTTCGACGACCACCGGGTGAGCGATCGGTTTGCTGAACAGTTCGGCAATCACCGCCGGCACCTCGATTCCGGCGCTGGCGGCGACCGCGGCCAGTGCGGCCTGGTCGGATTCAGGATCGTTACCATTGATGGCGTTATCCATCACCGGCGCAAACTTGGTCCATTCGGCGGTCGAGTAAATGATGTTGATTTGGTTGGCAAATTCGGGCGCCTGGCAGGTTTTGAAACAGGTGGCGGTGTGCGGATCCATCAGGTATCCCTTTGCAAACGCCTGGCGAATATATTGCCGGCCTTCCTCGTCGGAGCAATCATCGGCCGAAAAAATTTCCGCGATCTGTTCATGTTCGCGCGCATCGAGCTGGTAGCGACCGCTGCTGTCGAGCTGGTGCATCAGTTCGCGCGTGCGCGCCGCGCCGAACAGGTCAAAGAGGATGCGCTCGACATTGGAAGACTTGAGAATATCCATGGCCGGCGATGTCGTCGAAATCAGGTCACGCTTACTCAGGTCATAACAGCCGCTTTGTATCCACTCGGTAAGCACATTATTGGCGTTGGAGACGATGACGATTTTTGCGATCGGCAGACCGAGTCGACGCGCGTAATAAGCGCCCAGGGCATTGCCGAAGTTACCGCTTGGAATGTGCAGCACAACCTCGTCACCGAGTTCTATTTCGCCCTGGCGTAGTAACGCCAGGTAGCTGTGGAACTGGTACAGCATCTGGAAAACGATGCGCCCGAAATTCACCGAGTTGGCGGCCGACAGGGAGATGTTCAGTTCCTGCAGGCGCTGGTTGAAAGATGGGGATGCGAGCAGTGACTTGAGCGCCGATTGCGCGTCATCGAAGTTCCCATGGATACCGATGACCTTGAGATTGGCGGCATCCTCGGTGACCATTTGCAGGCGCTGTACGTCCGAAGTGCCGCCATCCGGATACAGGCAGGCAACGCGGATATTGGCGCGATCGCGAAAGGTTTCCAACGCGGCCGGTCCGGTGTCGCCACTGGTGGCGGTCAGAATCAGGTACTGTTGCTGCTGCCGTTGAGCAAGCGACGAAAGAATCAGCCCAAAGGGCTGTAACGCCATGTCCTTGAAGGCGCGCGTAGGACCGTGGTAGAGCTCACTGACAAAGAGTCCGTTATCCAGTTTGACGACCGGTACCGGGTCGTTCGCATCGTCGAAACGATCGTACAAATCGAGCGCCTGCTGCAGTATTGGCGTGTCGATTCCGATGTCGAGGTGCTGCAACAGGGCCAGGGCAAGTTGCTTGTAGGAACTTGTCAGGTGTCGTTCGATGAAGTCGGGGTCGACCGCTTGCATCGATTCAGGGCTGTATATGCCGCCAAAGGATGCAACCGGGGAGAGCAGGGCCGAGGCAAAGCCGACCCGTGCCGGGCGAGTTCCGTCGTTGCCTCGAGTTTCGCTAAAAATCATTCGGGGTAAGGGTCAGTTTGTGCAGCGTGAAAGGCGAATTATATCCGCCTGCCCAGACCTAACAAGCTGTTTTATGACGAAAAAGGGGCAAATACCATCAAAAGCCTGAATTGAACAAGCATATCACTTCTACTTGGAGGTATTTATGCGTAAAATTCAGCGCTTGACCCGACGCTTACCCTTGTCGGGTAACCCAAGTTTGGCTGAGCCAGAGTATCCGAATCTAATCCGATGTCCGAAACCGCCAGGATCAACTTACTCGAATTCAATCGAGCCGCTCTCGAGGCGTATTTCGTCGCTAACGGCGAAAAGCCGTTTCGCGCGCGGCAGTTGATGCAATGGGTGCATCAACGCGGGGTCACCGATTTTGCGTTGATGACGGACATGTCGAAGACGTTACGTGAGTTTCTGGACGCGAATTGCTGCATCGAGAGGCCGCGCCTGTTGACCCGGCAGCGAGCCGCCGACGGCACCCGCAAATGGTTACTCGGCGTGGATGACAATGACAACGCCATCGAGTGCGTGTTGATCCCGGAAAAAACGCGCATGACCCTGTGCGTATCTTCACAGCTGGGCTGCACCCTGAATTGCAGCTTCTGCTCGACAGCGAAGCAGGGTTTTAATCGCAATCTGACGACCGCGGAAATTATTGCACAATTGCATTTTGCGCATCACAGCCTGCTGGCCGAGGGTCACCCGCAGGGTGTCACCAACGTTGTGTTCATGGGCATGGGCGAGCCGCTGCTGAATTTTGACGCGGTTATCGCCGCGGTCGACATGATGTGTGACGATTACGCCTACGCACTGAGCAAACGCCGGGTTACTATCAGCACCGCGGGAGTGGTGCCGGCGATGCATAAACTCGAGCAGGTCACCGACGTCGCGCTCGCGGTATCGCTGCACGCGCCCAACGATGAACTGCGCGACCAGCTGGTTCCGTTAAACCGCAAGTATCCGATTGCTGAATTGCTGCAGGCCTGTCACAGCTATATCGATGGTTACCGCAGCCGCAAGATCACCTTTGAGTACGTCATGCTGGAAGGCATTAACGACAGCCTCGAACACGCGCGTCAACTGGTTGCTTTAATCGGTGATATCCCCTGCAAGTTGAACCTGATTCCCTTCAATCCCTATCCGCATGCTATATACCAGTGTTCGTCGCAGCAAACGATTGATCGTTTCCGCGATTACACCGCCGGCAAGGGCATTATCACGGTGACGCGGCGCGCGCGCGGGGAAGACATCGACGCTGCCTGCGGACAGCTGGTCGGGGCTTTTCACGATCGCAGTCGGCGTAGCCAGAAGTACCAGCTGGGTTTGAAGGATATTGGAGGATTGTCGATTGCGCAGTAGATGGGTTATTGGGTTGTTGTTGTTGTGCGGATTGCTGCAGGCCTGTGTTGCTGTCGATCCGGGCCAGACCAAGGACGAAAAAGCCAGCGCCGTCAACGTTCAGTTGGGCATAGGCTACCTGCAACAAAAAAATCTTGTCCTTGCCAGCGAAAAGCTTACCAAGGCCCTGCGCCAGGACCCTGAATCGGCGCCGGCAAACAATGCCTATGCCATCCTGCAGGAACGCCTGAAACAATACGACCTGGCGGAATACCACTATGAAAAAGCGACCGAGCTGGACAAGAAGAACGCCCAGGCGGCAAATAATTATGGCACCTTTTTGTGTCGTCACGGGCGTGAGCTCGAATCGGAAAAATATTTTCTGCGGGCACTCGATAATCCGCTCTACAGTACGCCGGAGTACGCCTATACCAATGCCGCCATCTGTCTGCTTAAAGTTAAACAGAATTGGCAGGCCAGGAAATACCTGGGCCTGGCGCTCACCGAACAAAGCGATTTTGCCCCGGCCCTGATAACCCTGGCGCGCCTGTCCTTTGAAGAGAAGAACTACGAGGATACGAAGAAATACCTCGATCGTTACCACCTGGTGGCGCGACCCAGTGCCAGTACCCTGTGGCTAGATATTCGTACCGCGCTGGTACTCGAAAGTGATACCAATGTAGACGAACTGGTGCAGCGCCTGGCGACCGATTTTCCGGACTCCGAGGAGTACAAGTCCTGGCAGGAGATGCAGTAGTATGGATATCGCAGAAGACAATGCCAACAACGCGGCGCGCCCGGCAAAGATCGGTCCTGGCGAGCGTCTTGCGGCGGAGCGCATAAAGAAAGGCCTTTCACTCGAAGACGTCGCCGGCCGCATGCATTTGAGCACCAGTATTCTCGAGGCGATCGAAGAAAACAATTTCGACGAAATTACCGCTCCCATATTCGTCAAGGGCTACCTGCGTGCCTACGCCCGCATTGTTACGCTGAGCGAAGACGAAATGATCGAGCAATACCTTGAAATGTACTCGGAGGAAGACCCCCCGATCAGTTCGACCAGTAACATGGTGCCGGAACTATCGGTCAAGGATGCGCGCATGAAGTGGACCACCTATCTCGTCATAGTGGTTCTCGGCATGCTGCTCGCGGCGTGGTGGTGGAACAAGCAGCAAAACAACGAGGCGCCTATTTCACTGGATTCGCCAACCTCGGTGATCGAAGAAAATGCAGGTGACGAAGCGCCGGTTGTCAGTAGTGAGGTTCAGGCCGGATCGGAAACTCTGATCGATTCCACGGAAACAGCGGAAACCCAACAAGCAACTGCGCAAGAGAGTGCGGCAACCACTTCGCTGCCGACGACCGAACCGGCCGAGGCGGAATTGTCTGCAGCGGAGCCTGAGGAAACGGCAGTGGTGGAACCCGAGCCCGCGCCTGAACCCGAGATCGAAGCGGAGGATACGGTGGACGTGACGGAATCGTCCATGGCGGCAGAGCCGGAAGCCGCAGCGCCGGAAGCCGCAGCGCCGGAAGCCGCAGCGCCGGAAGCCGCGGCTGGCACCCCCGGCAGACCCGAGCGCACTGCGCCGACGGGTTCGGACAAGCTGCAAATCATTGTTCACGCGGATACCTGGGGCGATGTCAAGGATGCAAGCAAATACCAGCTGGTTTACGATTTGTTACGCGCCGATACGTCGATAGAATTAATGGGCGAGGCGCCTTTTTCGGTTTTTCTTGGCAATGGCCACGGCGTCGAAATCCTGTTCAACGGCGAGGAAATTGAAATTGCCCCGAAAATTCGCGACGACAATACCGCACGCCTGAAAATCGGCGGTTAGAGCGGAGTAGCTGGTGGCAGATCAACTTCAGGTTATTCGCGGAATGCACGATATTCTGCCGTCCGACATGCCCCTATGGTATCGGCTGGAAGATGAATATCGCCTGCTCGTCGAGTCCTATGGCTACCGCCAGATTCGCACCCCCATTATCGAAAAAACTGCCCTTTTCGCACGTTCCATCGGTGCGGTTACCGACATCGTCGAAAAGGAAATGTACAGTTTCGATGATCGTAACGGCGAAAGCCTGAGTTTGCGCCCGGAAAATACCGCCAGTGTGGTGCGTGCGGGCCTGCAGGCCGGATTGCTGCACGACCAGCAGCAAAGGCTGTGGTACTGCGGCCCGATGTTTCGCCATGAACGCCCGCAAAAAGGACGTTACCGGCAATTCCATCAACTGGGTGCCGAAGCCTTTGGCATACCCGGCGCCGATGTTGAAGCCGAGTTAATCCTGCTCGCCGCACGCTTCTGGAAGCGCCTGGGACTCGATGACATAGATCTGCAGATCAACAGTCTCGGCAGCAGCCAGTGTCGGCAGCGCTATCGCACGCTACTGGTCGAGTATTTTCGCGATCACCACGACGAGCTGGATGAGGACAGCCAGCGACGCCTGGAGTCCAATCCGCTGCGGATCCTGGACAGCAAGAATCCCGATATGCAGGCACTGGTCGAGGCGGCGCCCGTCTTGCGGGAAAGCCTCGGCGACGAATCACGCGATCATTTTGACGAGTTGACGGAAATTCTCGATCAGACCGGAATCTCCTACCAGGTTAACCAGCGCCTGGTGCGTGGACTGGATTACTATTGCCACACGGTGTTCGAATGGGTAACCGAGACACTCGGTGCCCAGGGGACTGTGTGCGCCGGTGGACGTTACGATGGCCTGGTTGAGCAGCTTGGCGGCAAAGCCAGTTTCGCGACAGGATTCTCGATGGGCTGTGAACGCCTGATATCGATGCTGATCGATCAGGATCTCGCGCCGAGCGAGGCTGATTGCGACGTCTACCTGTTGATGCATGGAGCGGGTAGCGTTGTTCGCGCCCAACAGGTCGCCGAATCGATTCGTGACCAGATGCCGCGCCTGAAACTGGTGGTGCACGCCGGCGCCGGCAGTTTTAAGAGCCAGATGCGCAAGGCCGACAAATCAGGAGCGCAAATTGCCATCATTCTCGGCGAGTCCGAGATGGCGGCGGGTACCGTAGCGCTGAAGTTTATGCGCGAGCAGCGGCAACAGGCGGAAGTGCCACAAATCGAAATCGTAACGCAACTTGCAGCGTTACTGAAATAATCAACGAGAGGATTTAAATGGAAACCGAAGAAGAACAGGTCGAGAGAATAAAAGCCTGGTTAAAGGAAAACGGACTATCGATTGTGCTTGGTATTGTCATCGGCGTTGGTGGTATCGGTGGTTATAACTACTGGCGGCACGTGCAGGAAACAACGGCAGCCGAGGCGTCCAGTCATTTCACGCAGATGCTCACGGCCCTGTCCGCCGACGATGACGTCGGCCTGCAACTACAGGCCGATATTCTGGTCGACAAGTATAGCTCGACCGAGTACGCCCTGATGGCGCACCTCGCCCTCGCCAGGATGCATGTCGACAGTGGCGATTTCGCCGCTGCCGAGGTGGCGTTGCAGCAGGTAATCGGTAGCGCGGAGCAACAGCCGCTGGCCTACCTTGCGCGGACACGGCTCGCGGCTGTATTGATACAGACCGAGCAATACGAACAGGCTCTGAGTACGCTGGCAATCGCGTTTCCAGACGAGTTCATGGCACTGGCCGACGAGTTGCGCGGTGATGTTCTGGCCAGGCAGGACAAGGCGGTCGAAGCTATTGCCGCCTATCGCAAAGCCCAGCTCGCCGAACCCGGGCCGGCCAATCCTGAATTCCTGCGACAGAAGCTGGACGACCTCGGGAGTCGTAGTTGAGCCCACTGCGTAAGCTAACAACGATAGTGCTGCTGGCTGTGCTGGCAGCCTGTTCGGGTGGCACGGATAATGCCGAACCACCTGCATTGTTAACCTCTATCAAGGATTCGATTCCGCTCGACAAGAACTGGGTGGTCGACACACGCGCCGCGATCAATCGCGCAGCTTATCGACTGCGGCCGCTGATCATTGGCGATCGCGCCTATACAATCGACACCGGCGGCCAGATGCGCGCTGTCGACCTGAATAATGGACGCCTGTCGTGGCGCCATAAGACCGGACTGGAACCCGCCACCGGGGTGGGCGGTAATGCACAATTGCTGATCGCGACTTCCCGCAATGGCGATGTTATTGCTTACCGGGAGGTGGAAAAAGGTCTCGAAATGCTCTGGGAAGCACGGCTCGACAGTGAAATTCGCGCCACTCCGGTGGCTGATGGCGAGCAGGTTTTTGTACGCAGTGTCGACGGTCGCCTGCGCAGCCTGTCCGCGCTGGATGGCAGCGAGCAATGGCTGGTGTCGCGCCGCGTGCCGGCATTATCACTGACCGGTAACAGTTCGCCGCTGGTCGCGGGACAGCTGGTAATCTCCGGATTCGACGATGGCAAGCTGACCGCCTACGACCGCAGTACCGGCAAGACCCAGTGGGAGACGACGGTCAGTTTGCCCAGTGGACGTACCGAGGTAGAGCGCCTGGTCGATCTCGACGGTCGTTTCGTGATGCGCGATGGAGTGGTCTACGTGGTTTCCTTCCAGGGCCACCTGGCCGCGGTGCAGGTCGTGAGCGGGGATTTACTCTGGTCGCGCAAGTTCTCCAGTTATCAGGCTATTGCGATCGATGATAGCTCCATCTACCTCAGCGCCGATGATAGCGACTTGTGGTCTATCGACCGGCGCACCGGCGCGGCTTTCTGGAAACAGGATGTTCTGCATGCGCGCAGAATTACCGCACCCACGATCATCGGCCGAAACCTCGTGGTTGCCGACTACGAGGGCTTCCAGCACTGGTTCTCGAAGACTGACGGCAAGCTGCTCGGCAGAATTCGAACCAGCTTCGAGCGTAATTTCGTGCAGCCGCAGGTATGGGGGGAGGCAGTTGTCACGCTGGATAAACTCGGCTTTCTCGCGTCTGTTTCAATACGATAATGATCCCGGTCGTCGCGCTGATAGGGCGCCCCAACGTCGGCAAGTCGACACTCTTTAACGTACTCACCCGCAGTCGTGACGCCATCGTCGCGAATGAACCGGGATTGACGCGTGACCGCCAGTACGGCGTCGGAGAACGCGACGGCAAGACTTTTATCATTGTCGATACCGGCGGTCTCAGCGGTGAAAAACAGGATCTCGATGAGCTCATGGCGCGGCAGACGCGTCTCGCAATGGAGGAGGCCGACGAAATCCTGTTCCTGGTGGACGCCCAGGATGGTCTGACCAATGGTGACCGGCTGATTGCCGAGCTGGTGCGTAAATCCGGAAAATCCTGCCGGATCGTGGTCAACAAGGTCGACGGTTCGAATCCGGATCAGGTGCAAGCCGAATTTTTCGCGCTTGGGTTTGAGCATGTTCGCCTGATTTCAGCAGCACACCGTAAGGGGACCGGCGTGCTGGTAGACGAATTGCTGAGCGCATTTCCTGAACAGGAACAGCAACAGGAAGCGACTTCCGGCCCGCTGGTGGCGGTGATCGGCCGCCCCAATGTCGGCAAGTCCACGCTGATCAACAGGCTGGCCGGGGAGGAACGCGTAGTCGCCTTCGATCAACCCGGCACCACGCGAGATACCATCTCGGTGCCGTTTGAGCGCCACGGCAAGCCCTATACCCTGATCGATACCGCCGGCGTTCGGCGGCGTGGCAAGGTACAGGAGACGATCGAGAAGTTCAGTGTCATCAAGGCGCTCGAGGCCATCGAGAAAGCACATGTCGCCATCGTCGTCATCGATGCCCGTGATGGATTGACCGACCAGGACCTGACCCTGCTTGGCTACGTGATCAACAGTGGTCGCGCGCTGGTCATCGCGATCAACAAGTGTGACGGCCTCGATCCCGAGCAGCGTGAGCATAACCGCAGCACCTTGCAGCGGCGCCTGTCCTTCGTCACCTTCGCGGCGCAGCATTTCATATCGGCCAGACACGGTACCGGCGTTGGCGAATTGATGGCCTCGGTGGACCAGGCCTATGCATCGGCGTTTCGCGAGTTCAATACCCGCTATCTGACCGATTTGCTCGAAGAAGCCGTGTTCAAGCACAATCCGCCCCTGCATCACGGTCGGCGCATCAAGTTGCGTTACGCGCACCAGGGTGGGCGAAATCCTCCGATTATCGTGATTCACGGGAACCGTACCGAGCATCTCCCAGGCGTCTACCTGCGTTACCTGACCAACTTCTTTATCGGCAAGCTGAAGCTCAAGGGCACGCCGCTGCGAATCGAATTGAAATCGGGTAAAAACCCCTATGCGGGAAAAAAAGGACCTAAAAAGCATAAAAAGTGACGGTGACCGCAAAAAAACGGCTAATAAAGTAGCGATTTTTCTGAAAAATCATCGAATCCGACATAGACTTTGATCTATGGGCCTGAAAAGAATTATTGTGACCAATGCCAAGGGTGGTTGTGGCAAGACGACGATTGCGACCAACATTGCGTCGCATTACGCACTCCAGGGTAAAGATGTGCGACTTTTCGACCACGATTCGCAGGGTTCCTCGCTGGCGTGGATAGACCGTCGCCCTGAAGATTCGGTACCGATCACCGGCGTCGATGCTTCGAAGAACTCCGATCACCGCCTGACCCGTTCCTGGCAGCTAAGGGTTCCACCCGAGACCGATGTCGCGTTGATCGACTCGCCCGCGGGAACCGACATCACCGAACTGACTGCCCTGTTTCAACACAATGACTCGGTGCTGATCCCGGTGCTGCCGTCCCCCATCGATATTCATGCTACCGCGCATTTCATCAAGGCCCTGCTGACCACGGGCGGAACTCGACAGAAAATGATTCGTCTCGCCGTTGTCGCCAACCGCGTGCGTAAGAATACGATCATGTACCATTCGCTCGAACGTTTTCTGTTCAGCCT
>Ga0164315_10002204_pt1 | contig 14897 bp, 11 predicted proteins | sample GuaBasSedimGuay6_FD_113737 | JGI IMG/M metagenome (GOLD analysis project Ga0164315, IMG submission 113737) | Subseafloor sediment microbial communities from Guaymas Basin, Gulf of California, Mexico - Guay6, Core 4569-2, 0-3 cm | ecosystem: Environmental > Aquatic > Marine > Hydrothermal vents... | reverse complement strand
GCCAGTACGATGCCCTTGACCTTCTCGTTCTCGATGACGGCCTCAACCACGATGTCCACGTCCTCAAAGCCGGCATAGGTCAAGGTGGGGTCGATACTGTTGAGAGTATCGCCCATCCGGGCGGCGCTCATGCGGCCGCGGTTCACACGCTTGGCCAGCAGCTTGTTGGCTTCGGTCAGGCCCAGGTCCAGGCCGGCCTGGTTGATATCCTTCATTTTGATCGGCGTACCCTTCAGGGCGCTCTGGTAGGCGATACCGCCACCCATGATACCGGCGCCGAGTACGGCGGCGCGCTCGATCTTCTTGTCCGCTTTCTTTTCCCAGCCCTTCGCTTTCTTGCTCAGCAGTTGGTCATTCAGGAATACACCGACCAGGGCACAAGCGACCGTAGTGGTGGCCAGTTCGGCAAAGCCGTCCGCCTCCACATCCAGGGCGTCTTGCAGACTCATACCGCGGGCTGCTTCGATGACATCCACGATCTTGATGGGCGCGGGGTAGTTCTTGCCGGCCTGTTGCGCCACCATGGATTTGATGGTGAAGAAGGCCAGCATGGCCTCGGTGTCGTTTAGTGGCAGGGGGCCATGCTTGCTGGCGCGGCGCCCCTGGTAATCCAGCTTGCCGTCGATGGCGCCCTGCAGGGTGGCCAGGGTTACCTCGCGCAGTTGAGCGGGTTCGGCGATTGCATCCACTGCACCTGCTTTGAGGGCATCGACAGCCCCTTTGTCCGCGCCGGTTGCCAGCCACATGATCGCTTCATCCACGCCGATGATGCGTGGCAGGCGCACCGTACCGCCCCAGCCGGGCAGGAGACCCAGCTTGGTCTCGGGCAGGCCGACCCTGGCCCCTGTGCCCATGACGCGAAAATCACAGGCCAGGCAGAACTCCAGGCCGCCGCCCATGGCGAACCCGTTGATGGCAACGCAACTGGGGTAGGGCAGGTTCGCTATCCGGTTGAGGTTGGTGTTGTTGGCGGCGGTGAAGGGCCTGACCTCTTCCACGCTGGCGCCAAACAGGCGGGTGAGTTCAGTGATATCGGCCCCGACGATGAAAACCGGCTTGGCGCTGCTGACCAGCAGTCCTTTTATGCCGCTCTCGGCTTCCAGTGCGTCCAGCGCCGCTGTCAGGCTGGTCACGGTGGCATCATTGAATTTATTGACGGATTCGCCCTGCAGGTCGAAGTTTAGCTCGGCGATAGCGCCATCGAGGCGTTTCACCGTGAGCGCGTCACTCTGGTAGATCATATCGAAGTCCTGTTTCGGTTGGTGGAAACCACCCGGGTCCCGGGATGCGCATTGCTGTGAGTTCCCGGTCCGGGGGCGCATATTGTACAGGGCAAAATTCTCAGGGGGAATGGAAAGTTAACAGTGAATACATCCTCCGGTGGTTGGAGTACCAGTGGGGGATGGGAGCTCTGAAGCCGGGGAGGGTGGCCTCGAGGGGCGGTGCCTGGTGACAGTGGTTAGAAGCTATTGCACTGCCTGTACGATCTCTATCTAGTGCAGTATTCGATCCGCCTGCAACTCCGCCTGCGGCTCTTTTGGCTTGTCGGCGGCCGCCGCCTCCTGTTGCACGTAGTTGCGCAATCGGCCCACGACACTGGTCATCACATCGATGGTCTGGCTGATCTGGTCCAGAGCCATCAGGATGGTCTCGGTATCGGTTGGTGTCTTGTCGCTTTCATTCATCTGAGGGTCCTCATCAGGCAATGTGTGTACCACTCGTTTGGTGCAGGTGTGACCACCCGTCAGGGCGGCCAGGTTGTTGTATCAATCCCAGGTCAGGGCGCCACCTGTCTGGTATTCGATGACCCGCGTTTCGAAGAAGTTCTTCTCCTTGCGCAGATCCATGATTTCCGACATCCACGGGAACGGGTTCTGCGCCCCGGGGTATTGCTCCGGCAGGCCCAGCTGCGACAGGCGCCGGTTGGCGATGAAGTGCAGGTACTCTTCCATCATCGCCGCGTTCATGCCGAGCACGCCGCGGGGCATGGTGTCGCGGGCGTATTCGATCTCCAGTTGCGTGCCTTCCAGGATCATCTCGATGGCTTCCTGCTGGAATTCTTCGGTCCACAGGTGGGGGTTTTCCAGTTTGATCTGGTTGATCACATCGATGCCGAAGTTCAGGTGCATGGACTCGTCGCGCAGGATGTACTGGAACTGTTCCGCCACGCCGGTCATCTTGTTGCGGCGGCCCATGGACAGGATCTGGGTAAAGCCACAGTAAAAGAAGATGCCCTCGGTCACCGCGTAGAAGCCGATCAGGTTGCGCAGCAGGGTCTGGTCAGCTTCCGGCGTGCCGGTGTGAAAGTTCGGGTCGCTCAACTGGTGGGTGTGACTGATGCTCCAGGCGGCTTTTTTGGCCACTGAAGGCACTTCCCGGTACATGTTGAATACCTCACCTTCGTCCATGCCCAGTGATTCGATGCAGTACTGATAGGAGTGGGTGTGAATAGCCTCTTCAAAAGCCTGGCGCAGAATATACTGGCGGCATTCAGGGTTGGTGATCAGGCGGTAGATGGCCAGCACCAGATTGTTCGCCACCAGGGAGTCCGCTGTGGAGAAGTAGCCCAGGTTGCGCATGACAATACGGCGCTCGTCATCCGACAGGCCCTTGGGATTCTTCCAGGTAGCCACATCGGCGATCATATTGATTTCCTGGGGCATCCAGTGATTGGCGCAGCCGTCGATGTACTTCTGCCAGGCCCAGTCGTACTTGAAGGGTACTAACTGGTTGAGGTCGGCGCGGCAGTTGATCATTGCCTTTTCATCCACCGATACCCGCTGGGCGCCCATTTCCAGCTCTTCCAGTCCCGGCGCGATATCGATGTGCGCCATCGCCTCGGCAGCTCTGGTGATATTGTTAGTGGCGGGTGTGGCCGATGTAGCGATGCCCGACTGCGCCATGGCAGAGGCTGCCGCCGGTGCATCTTCTTCCTTGTGGTAATCATCCCAGTTCATCATCTTTTTTTGTCCCCTGGTTTTTTTATGGCTATAAGCTCTATGGTTGTTATTCAGCAGGCCCCTACTGGCAGGCTTCACAATCCGGATCATCCAGAGAGCAGGCCTGCGGCACTGGTACTGGCTGGGCCGTGGCCTCACTCGACACGGCGTTCAGGGCACCGGTATCGATGGTGGACTTTTCGGCGCTGGTGGCGGCCAGTGAACGCAGGTAGTAAGTGGTTTTCAGGCCGCTGTACCAGGCCATACGGTAAGTGATGTCCAGCTTCTTGCCGTTGGCGTTGTTGATGTACAGGTTCAGTGACTGGGCCTGGTCTATCCATTTCTGGCGGCGACTGGCGGCCTCTACCAGCCAGCGTGGTTCTACTTCAAAGGCGGTGGCGTACACCGCCTTCAGGTCCGTCGGAACCCGGTCGATGGCCTGCACACTGCCGTCGTAGTACTTGAGGTCGTTAACCATCACCGGGTCCCACAGGCCGCGCTCCTTCAGGTCGCGTACCAGATAGGGGTTCACCACGGTGAATTCGCCGGACAGATTCGATTTGACATACAGGTTCTGGTAGGTCGGCTCGATGGATTGCGACACTCCGGTGATATTGGCGATGGTCGCGGTAGGCGCGATGGCCATAACATTGGAGTTGCGCATGCCCTGTGCCTTGACAGTCTCGCGCAGGGCGGACCAGTCCAGTGATTGGCTGCGATCCACCTGGATGTAGTCCGCACCGCGGTGCTCAATCAGGCGGTCCAGGGAGTCGATGGGGAATACACCCTGGCTCCACAGGGAGCCCTCATAGCTGGAGTAGGCGCCGCGCTCCGCCGCCAGGTCGCTGGAAGCCGCGATGGCGAAGTAGCTGATGGCCTCCATGGAGCGGTCGGCAAATGCCACTGCCTGCTCCGAGCCATAGGCCAGGTGCTGTTTGTACAGGGCATCCTGGAAACCCATCAGGCCCATACCCACCGGGCGGTGGCGCATGTTGGATGTCCTGGCCTGGGGTACCGAGTAATAGTTGATGTCGATAACGTTATCGAGCATGCGTACCGCGGTGTTGATGGTCTTTTGTAGTTTTTCCAGGTTGAGGCCGTGCTCGTCGATGTGCCGGGGCAGGTTCACCGAGCCCAGGTTGCACACGGCGATCTCTTCGTCGTCAGTGTTCAGGGTGATCTCGGTACACAGGTTGGAAGAGTGCACCACGCCCACGTGTTGCTGTGGTGAACGCAGGTTGCAGGGATCCTTGAAGGTCATCCAGGGGTGGCCGGTCTCGAACAGCATGCCCAGCATCTTGCGCCACAGGTTTTGTGCCTTGAGGGTCTTGAACAGTTTGATTTCGCCGCTGCGGGTCATTGCCTCGTACTGGGCGTAGCGCTCCTCGAAGGGCTTGCCGTACAGGTCGTGCAGGTCGGGTACATCGTTGGGTGAGAACAGGGTCCAGTCGCCACCGTCGAACACCCGCTTCATAAACAGGTCGGGAATCCAGTTGGCGCTGTTCATATCGTGGGTGCGGCGGCGGTCGTCGCCGGTGTTCTTGCGCAGCTCCACGAATTCCTCGATATCCAGGTGCCAGGTCTCCAGGTAGGCACAGACCGCGCCTTTGCGCTTGCCGCCCTGGTTTACCGCTACCGCGGTGTCATTCACAACCTTGAGGAAGGGCACAACACCCTGTGATTTGCCGTTGGTGCCCTTGATGTAGGCGCCCAGTGCGCGTACCTGCGTCCAGTCATTGCCCAGGCCGCCGGCAAACTTAGACAGCATGGCGTTGTCCTGGATGGCGCCGTAAATACCGTGCAGGTTGTCCGGTACCGTGGTGAGGTAGCAGGAGGATAGCTGCGGGCGCAGGGTGCCGGCGTTGAACAGGGTCGGGGTGGAACTCATATAGTCAAAAGAGGACAGCAATTGGTAGAACTCGATAGCCCTGGCGTTCTTGTCGTCTTCCTCTACCGCCAGGCCCATGGCCACGCGCATGAAGAAAATCTGTGGCAGTTCGATACGCACTTCGTCGCTGTGGATAAAATAGCGGTCATACAGCGTCTGCAGGCCGAGGTAGGTAAACTGCAGGTCGCGCTCTGGCAGCAGCGCCTTGCCCAGCCTGTCCAGGTCGTAGTCCTGCAGGTTTGGCGCCAGTAACTCCAGTGCCACACCTTTTTCTATATAGGCCGGTAGCGCCCTGGCGTACAGGGTATTCATGTCGTGCTGGGTGGCGCTGTTGGCCACGTCCAGAAAACTCAGGGCCTCGCTGCGCAGGTTGTCACACAGCAGGCGAGCGGCCACGTAGGAGTAGTTGGGTTGCTGCTCGATCATGGTGCGGGCGGTGATGACCAGGGATATGCTCAACTCGTTGGTGCTGAGGCCGTCGTAGAGATTTTTCAGGGCCTCATCCAGGATGTCGGTCTCGCTGACATCGGTGAGGTCGGTGCAGGCTTCATTGACGATGGTGTGCAGGCGATCGAGGTCCAGTGGTGCGCGGCTGCCATCCGCCTGTACCACGCTGATACTGCCGGCCGCTGCCTGGGTGGCCGGAGACAGGGCCGCCTTGGCGGCGCGCTTGCGCGCTTGCTCTTCCCGGTAGATAACATAATCGCGGGCGATCTTGTGCTCGCCGGCGCGCATCAGCGACAGCTCTACCTGATCCTGCACATCTTCGATGTGAATAGTACCGCCAGAGGGCATGCGACGTTTGAAGGTGGCCGTGACCAGATCGGTCAGCCTGGCTACCGTTTCATGAATACGGCTGGAGGCCGCTGCAGTACCGCCTTCCACCGCGAGGAAGGCCTTGGTGATCGCTACCGAAATTTTGCTGGACTCAAATGGCACCACGGTGCCGTTGCGCTTGATAACCCGCAACCGCCCCGGTGCCGTGGCGGCTATACCGCCGCTGACTGCTGTCGCTTCCCGGGTTGTGGTGGTTGCGTCGGCGGAGGTGCCGCCCTGGCTGGTCTCTGTCTGCATGTTTTCTCCGGTTTGCTGGCGCCTGGCCTTATTTTTTTGGGGTTACCACTTTTGTTCCTGGGATACACATCACGTGTTTTAAAATGCCATACGCCGCCGTGAAGGGTGATGACGTCCTATTACAGTTGTCGGGGGAAGCCCTGTTTGCAGCGGCTATTCGTTAAAATTATTTGATCATTTTTTGGCCGCTATACCCAACATATTGGGGTAATCGCTCCACTCAGGTACAAGATAATGCGCATTAGGGTGCAATGCAAGGTACACGGCTGGGTTTATTCTGTGGATAAGATGTTGATAGATTTGAGAGTCTGTAACCACTAACCGCGCAGGCCTTTATTCGCCGGTGGAGCGCCGGTTTTATACCCGTTATAGGGCCTGCTTCTATTTATTTTTTTTTATTAAAGTCAGTTTGTTTATAGTTATTTGTTACTTAGGGGGAGCGCATTCCATTTGCTGGCGGCACCCGCTCAATCGGGTGCCATCAATAATCTCGCGAAGCTATATCAGCGACTAGCCAACAGCAGGGTTTCCATCAATGCCTTTTGCGCATGCAGGCGATTCTCCGCCTCATCCCAGATCACCGTCTCGGGTGCGTCCATTAATTCGGCACTGATTTCCTCCCCACGGTGGGCGGGCAAACAGTGCATGTACAGTGCATCACCTGCGGCACGGGTCATCAGTTCGCCGTTGACCTGGTAGGGGGCGAATAGTTTTGCCCGTTCCAGCTGTTCATCTTCCTGGCCCATGGAGGCCCACACGTCGGTCACCACCAGGTCGGCACCACTGGCGGCGGTGGCGGGGTCGTACTCTATTAACACCCTGTCGCTATTATCGGCGAGTAAGCCCGGGTCCGGCTCGAAGCCCGGCGGGCAGGCGATGCGCAACTCAAAATCAAATTGCCGCGCGGCGTTGATGTAGGACTGGCACATGTTGTTGCCGTCACCTACCCAGCACACACTTTTGCCCGCGATACTGCCGCGGTGCTCGACCCAGGTCTGCATGTCCGCCAGTAATTGGCAGGGGTGGTAATCGTCGGTCAGGGCATTGATCACCGGTACGGATGAGCAGGCGGCGAAGCGCTCTACAATATCGTGACCAAAGGTCCGGATCATCACGATGTCCACCATGGAGGAGATGACCCGGGCGCTGTCTTCCACTGGTTCGCCGCGACCCAGCTGGGTATCCTGGGGTGACAGGAACATGGCATGCCCGCCCAGTTGCGCCATGCCCGCCTCGAAGGAAACCCGGGTGCGGGTGGAGGACTTGGCAAAGATCATTCCCAGCACCGCTCCAGGGAAGGCGCGCTGGTCGGCCCCGGCCCTGTGTTCCCGCTTCATTTCGATGGCGCGTTGTACCAGCTGTGCAAGCTCAGTGGGGCTGAAATCCAGTAGTGTCAAAAAGTGCTGTGTATCAGACATAGTTATTTCTGCTTTGTCACCTGTGTAGTGAGGCTCAGGTGTGGGCCCGGATCAGGTCGGCAACCCCGGCTGCCAATTCCCGGGCTTCGGATTTGTTGATGGTCAGGGGTGGCAACAGGCGCACGGTGTTGCCGGCGGCGACGTTGATAAGCAGGCCCGCATCCAGGCCCCGCTGCACCAACTCGCCACAGTCGCGCTGCAATTCGATACCCAGCATCAGGCCTTTGCCGCGGATCTCGGTGATCCGGGCAGCGGCGCCGCTGTCGGCGCGCAGGGTGTCTGTTATCAACTGCCCCATGGCGCTGGCGTTGGCGCACAGCCGCTGGTCCCTGATAGTGTTCATAACAGCCAGGCCGACTGCACACACCAGTGGGTTGCCGCCGTAGGTGGAGCCGTGCTGGCCCGCCCCCAGTACCTGGGCCGCCGGACCTCCAGCCAGACAGGCGCCGATGGGTACGCCGTTGCCCAGGCCCTTGGCGGTAGTCACCACATCTGGCATGAACCCCAGGTCCTGGTAGGCGAAATAGGTGCCGGTGCGGCCGTTGCCCGTCTGCACTTCATCGAGCATTAGCAACCAGTTCTGCTCATCACATATCTGGCGAGCGGCTTGCAGGTAATCTGGTTGCAGCGGCTTGACGCCACCTTCACCCTGGATCGGCTCCGCCAATATCGCCACCACATCGGGATTGTTGGCGGCTATCTGGCGCAGGGCGTTTACGTCGTTGCACGGCGCGCGAATGAAACCCGCTACCAGAGGCTCAAAGCCAGCCTGGATCTTACGGTTGCCAGTGGCACTCAGGGTGGCCAGCGTACGGCCATGGAAGGCGTCTTCGAGCACAACGATGGCGGGTTTTTGGATGCCTTGCTGGTGCCCGTAGAGTCGCGCCAGTTTGATGGCGGCTTCGTTTGCCTCGGCGCCGGAGTTGCCGAAGAAGCAACTTTCCATGCCGGCCACCTGCGTGAGAGCCTCGGCCAGTTGCTCCTGGGTTTCGATGCGATAAAGATTGGAGGTGTGTACCAGCTTGTCGGCCTGCTCCCGAATGGCTGCTGTCACCGCCGGGTGGGCATGGCCCAGGCCATTGACGCCAATGCCGGAGATGCCGTCCAGGTAGCGTCGACCATCGGTGTCATACAAGTACACTCCCTCTCCGTGACTGAACGTCACCGGTAGTCTGGCGTATGTCTGCATTAGCGCCGTCATCTTTGTGTTCCCCCCAAAAACGCAAAAAGGCAGCTGCAGCTGCCCGTAAAACGGCCACTATATCCGCATAAGTAAAGCTTGGCAATTGGGTTGAACCTACGGGCGCTATTTGTGGTCATAATAGTGTAGAATGCCCGGCTTTTAACAGGAATAGGGCTGGATTTCAGGTTTGTTCCCGACCTACCAAGAGACTATTTGAACATGGACATCATCGAGACGATTAAAGAACAGATCGAGAGCAACAACATTTTGTTGTATATGAAGGGCTCTCCCAACCAGCCCCAGTGCGGTTTTTCGGCCCGCACAGTGGAAGCGCTAATGGCCTGTGGTGAACGTTTCGCCTATGTGGACATCCTGAGCAACCCCGAGATTCGCACGAACCTCCCCGGTTATGCCAATTGGCCGACCTTTCCCCAGCTCTGGGTGGGTGGCGAATTGGTCGGCGGCTGTGACATCATTACCGAGATGTTTGAAAGTGGCGAGCTGCAGACCTTGATCAAGGATACAGCAGGCGTGCAGGCGGCCGAGTAACAGCTCAGTCCGGCTTTACCGATTGTCGACCAGCAGTTCCTTCAACCTGAACTCGACCAGTGGCAATCGGTCGCCAGCGGATGGGCAGGCCCAGGTTGTCCAGTCAGGGGAATGATCCGCGTGAAGGCGAAGTAGGTCCAGGGGCTGGAGCAATCGTAGAAAAACTCCAGTGCAGGTGCAGGTGCAGGTGCAGGTGCAGGTGCAGGTGCAGGTGCCATGTTTGCGCCTGTGGTTATTTTCGCTTTGAGCTTAGCACATCCCCCCGGGCGTTCAGGTATAATCGCCATTTTTATGAAAGTCAGAGTTGACTGGTAATGGACATTGATCAGTACATGGCCGAGTTGGGTGTCGCGGCACGGGCGGCCTCGCGTGTCGTGGCCGCCGCACCTACCGCGGTGCGCAATAATGCCCTGCTCGCGGTGCATGATGCCCTGGATGGTGCCCGCGACCAGTTGGCGCAGGCCAATGACCGGGATCTGGAGCGCGGCAGAACCAATGGCCTGGACGCACCGCTGATGGATCGCCTGGAACTGACCCCAGCGCGTGTCGACGCCATGTTGGAAGGCCTGCGCCAGGTGGCTGCACTGCCGGATCCGGTGGGCAGTATATCTGAAATGAACACCATGCCCAGTGGCATTCAGGTGGGACGCATGCGCGTACCGCTTGGTGTCATCGGTATCATTTATGAATCGCGGCCCAATGTGACTGTAGAGGCGGCCAGCCTGTGCCTTAAATCAGGTAATGCCACTATCCTGCGGGGCGGCTCCGAGGCGCTGGCGTCCAATTGCGCCATCGCCGAGTGCCTGTCTGCGGGCCTGTTGGCAGAAGGCTTGCCCGCTGCGGCGGTGCAGGTGGTGGAAACTGCTGATCGTACGGCCGTGGGGCGGCTGATCACCATGCCCGAGTATGTGGATGTTATTGTGCCGCGCGGCGGCAAGAGCCTGATCGAGCGTATCAGTAATGAGGCCAAAGTGCCGGTGATCAAACACCTGGATGGCGTGTGCCATGTGTACATTGATGATGGCGCAGATGATGATATGGCCGAGGCCATTGCTTTCAACGCCAAGACCCAGCGCTACGGTACCTGCAATACCATGGAGACTTTGCTGGTGGCGGAATCGAAAGCGGCTGATATTCTGCCGCGTCTGGCGGCGGCCTACGCCGCGGCGGGGGTGGAACTCCGCGGTTGCCGGCGCGCCCTGCAGATATTGCCGCAGGCCAATGCGGCGACCGAGCAGGACTGGCACGAAGAGTATCTGGCGCCGATCCTGGCGGTGCGGGTGGTGGCTGGCCTGGATGAGGCCATAGACCATATCAACACCTACAGTTCTCTGCACACGGACAGTATCGTTACCCGGGATCACGGTCGGGCCATGCGTTTTCTGCGGGAAGTGGACTCCAGCTCAGTCATGGTCAACGCCTCTACCGGCTTTGCGGATGGCTTTGAATATGGCTTGGGGGCTGAAATCGGCATATCCACAGACAAGCTGCATGCGCGCGGCCCGGTGGGCCTGGAGGGGTTGACCTCCCAGAAGTATGTGGTGTTTGGCGAGGGGCAGGTTCGCACTTGAGTGAGACTCCCGCGCCCTTGTCCCCGGTGGGAGTACTGGGTGGCACGTTCAACCCGGTACATTATGGCCACCTGCGCTCCGCCCTGGAACTGGTGCAAAGCCTGCAGCTCGAGCAGTTGCGCCTGATGCCCTGCGCCGCGCCTCCCCACCGTGAGACGCCGACTTGCAGCGCCACACACCGGGCGGCGATGATAGAGCTGGCAGTGGCGGGGGAGCCACACCTGGCCTGCGACTCCCGGGAACTGCGGCGTTCGGGCAAGTCCTATACCATAGACAGTCTGATGGATATCCGGCGAGAACTGGATGCGGGCCAAAGTTTGTGTCTGGTAATGGGCTGTGACGCGGTACTGGATATCGCCACCTGGCATCGCTGGCAGGAGCTGCTGGATTGGGCGCATATCGTGGTGATAGCCCGACCCGGCTGGCATTTGCCGCAGGCCGGAGTCGTGGCCGAATGGCTTGAGAGTCATCATCTGGCGCCTGAGGTGCTGCGGCAACGGACCGCAGGCGGTATTGTTATCCAGGAGCTGCGCCCGTTGGCCATTTCCTCCACCGAGATCCGGAACCTGCTGGGTGTGGGAAAGTCTGCCCGCTACCTGCTACCGGAAGCGGTATTGGATTATATTAAAACGCACAATCTCTATGAAGAGGAACCACACTTTATGAATTTCGAGATAAGCTGACGCAATGGAAGCGGATAAATTAAAGCATGTGATCGTGGGTGCGCTGGATGATCTCAAGGCGGTTAACACAGTGACCCTGGATGTCACCGGGCTGACTGATGTGATGGATTATCTGGTTATTGCCAGTGGCACCTCCAATCGCCACGTCAAATCCCTGGCCAACAACGTTTCTATGGAGTCAAAGAAGCGCGGTGTGCGCCCGCTGGGGGTCGAAGGTGATGATGCCGGCGAGTGGGTGCTGGTGGATTTCGGCGATGTGGTGGTGCATATCATGTTGCCGGCTACCCGCGACCTCTATGATCTGGAGCGACTCTGGGCCAACCCTGAAAATTCCTCCTGATGCGGATAAGCCTCATCACTGTGGGCGCTAAAATGCCCGACTGGGTCAGCCAGGGCGTGGCGGAATACGGTAAACGCATGCCCCGGGAATTGAAGCTGGAGTGGCGCGAAATTCCCCTGGCCCGACGGGGTAAAGATGCCAATGCACGGCAATTGTGTATCCGCGAGGGAGAACAAATAATCAAGACCATTCCCACCGGCGACAGGGTTATCGCCCTGGATGTGCGCGGTAAACGGGTATCCACCGAGCAGCTGGCGCGGCAACTCGAGGACTGGCAGATGTCGGGGGATAACTACAGCCTGATAATCGGTGGGCCGGACGGGCTCTCCCGGGCGTGTCTGGAGCGGGCCGATATGCGCTGGTCTCTCAGCGATTTGACCCTGCCGCACCCCCTGGTGCGCATTCTTTTAGCGGAACAGCTGTACCGGGCTTGGACAATTACCGTCAACCACCCGTATCATCGCCAATAGTGTTAACAGTCCACCGAGCAGCGCGGGTTAGTGTGCCTTATCACTCATATTGCAACATGCAGAGTCTCCCAATTCGCTATGAGTGATGAGATACGCTAATGCCCCGGCATATCACCTTAAAGGATCCACACCGGGAATCCCGGATCTACAGTACCCGTACCATTGCCGCGATTATTCTGGTCGTGGGCCTGCTGGCCGTCATTCTGGTGCGCTACTACTCGCTGCAAATCACCGGGTACGAAACTTATCGCACGCAGTCTGATCGCAACCGAATACAGTTGCAGCCACTGCCGCCCAAGCGCGGTCTTGTCTATGACCGCAACGGGGTGCTGCTGGCGGACAACCGCCCCAGTTATATTCTTTCAGTGGTGCGCGAGCAGGTGCCGGACCTGGAGGCCACCCTGGTCGAACTGCAGGCCCTGGTGCCGGTGTCTGATAGTGATTTGGAAAAGTTTCGCAAGAAGCTCACGCGGCGTCGCCCTTACGAGGCGGTGCCCCTGCGTTTTCGCCTGACTGAAGAAGAGCAGGCGCGGCTGGCTGTCAACCGTTATCGGCTGCCCGGTGTGGTGGTGGATGCCCAGTTGTTGCGACACTACCCGTACGGTGAGCTGTTCTCCCACGCCCTGGGCTATGTGGGGCGCATTAATGAGCGTGAGACCCTGGTGCTGGATGAGTCTGACTACCGGGGTACATTCCACGTGGGCAAAGTGGGTGTGGAGAAATATTACGAGGATATCCTGCACGGTGAGGTGGGCTACCAGAATGTGGAGAGCAACGCTCACGGTCGGGTGTTGCGGGTGCTGGAGCGTCATGCGCCGACACCGGGTATCGACCTCACCCTGCACCTGGACATTCGTGTGCAACAGGCGGCAGTGGATGCGCTGGGCGACCGACGCGGCGCTGTCGTCGCTATCCATCCGCTCACCGGTGGCGTATTGGCGCTGGTATCCACCCCGGGTTTTGATGCCAACCTGTTCGTCAACGGTATTAGTTCGGTAGACTACAGCGCCCTGCGAGATTCCCTGGATGTGCCTCTGTTCAATCGCGCTATCCAGGGCCAGTATCCCCCGGGTTCAACTGTCAAGCCGATCATGAGCATGGCGGGTCTGGAGTCGGGTCTGGTGACCCCCGAGAGCACAGTGGCCGACCCCGGCTGGTATAAGTTGCCTGGAGACAAGCGCAAATACCGGGACTGGATATTGCGTATTCGGGGCACCGGCCACGCGCCACGGGTGGACATGAATATGGCCATTGCTGAGTCCTGCGATGTGTATTTCTACGACCTGGCCCGGCGTCTTACCATCGATCGCATGCACGAGTACCTGCAGCCCTTTGGTTTCGGCACTCGCACCGGCATCGATACCACCAGTGAGCGCCCGGGCATATTGCCCTCCACACGCTGGAAACGCGAGACGATGGCCCAGGCCTGGTATCCCGGCGAGACGCTCAGTGCCGGCATCGGCCAGGGTTATATGTTGACGACGCCCCTGCAGTTGGCGGTGGCCACCAGTGTGTTGGCCAGCAAGGGGCGGCGCAAGACGCCGCGTTTGCTGCAGGCCATCGACGGCCGGCCGGTGGAGCCTCCCCCATTGGAGCCACTGATCACAAAAGAAGAATATTGGCAGACGGTGCACCTGGGCATGCGCGAGGTGGTGCACGGCAAGCGCGGTACGGCGAAGTACCTGGCCAAGGGAATTGAGTATGAAATGGCGGGGAAAACGGGCACCGCCCAGGTTATCGGCATCGCCCAGAACGCGGTGTACAACGAGGATGAGGTAGCGGAAAGACACCGCCACCACGGTCTGTTTATAGCCTTCGCCCCACTGCATGCGCCGACGATCGCAGTGGCTATTATTGTCGAGAACGGCGGCGGCAGCTCCGCCGCGGCGCCCATCGCCCGCGCGGTAATAGATACCTGGTTGCTGGGAGAGGTGAGATTGGGAGAGGCTGGATAAATGGGGGATTATGTTCGCCAGATGCCACACCAGGGTTCCCATGATATGGCCAGGCCGCCTAGTACGGCCATGCGTTTTCATATTGATGTACCCCTGCTGTTATTGCTCATGGCGCTGACGGTCTACGGCTTGTTCGTGCTATACAGCGCCTCGGGCCAGAACATGGGTGCGGTAATACGCCAGGGCCGCTATTTCCTGGTTGCTTACGCTATCATGATTCTGGGTGCCCAGATCAGTTTGCAGCGTTATATGCGTTGGGCCCCGTGGCTCTATTTGCTGGGGGTCGGCACGCTGCTGGCGGTGATGTTTGTGGGTGTGGGGGCCAAGGGCGCCCAGCGCTGGCTGGAGATAGGAGGCTTTCGCTTCCAGCCCTCGGAGATCATGAAATTGGTGGTCCCCATGGCCGTAGCCTGGTTCCTGGCGGATCGTATCCTGCCCCCCCGTTTTGTTTTTGTTTTGGGTGCTCTTATACTGCTGGGCCTGCCTGCCGTGTTGATCCTGCAGCAACCGGATCTGGGTACTGCCTTGTTGATCGCGGTCAGTGGTTTGTTCGTATTGTTCATGGCGGGAATAGGCTGGCGCTATATAGTTGGTGCCGTCGTGCTGGCGGTGGCCTCAGCCTGGCCGGTGTGGTCGTTTGTGCTCAAGGACTACCAGCAGCAGCGCATTCTCACCATGCTCAACCCCGAAAGCGACAAGCTGGGAGCCGGTTGGAACATCATCCAGTCCAAGACCGCTATCGGTTCAGGAGGCTGGCAGGGCAAGGGCTGGATGAAGGGTACCCAGTCGCAGCTGGATTTCCTGCCGGAGAGCCACACGGATTTCAT
>Ga0164315_10002203_pt1 | contig 14898 bp, 17 predicted proteins | sample GuaBasSedimGuay6_FD_113737 | JGI IMG/M metagenome (GOLD analysis project Ga0164315, IMG submission 113737) | Subseafloor sediment microbial communities from Guaymas Basin, Gulf of California, Mexico - Guay6, Core 4569-2, 0-3 cm | ecosystem: Environmental > Aquatic > Marine > Hydrothermal vents... | reverse complement strand
TTTTAGATGTACCATTTTTGTAATAAATTCCTAAATCATCGCCAAATAGTTTAACGCTTTCATAAGATTCTTTTGGTTCATGCCATGTAATATATTTAGAATCACCAATGAAAGTTCTGTTTAAAGAACGAAGTTTTAAAATTGATGTATCTTGCAACATGAACGTATTATAATCTTTACCATTTACCATACGATCTTGAGTATAGTATACAGCAGGAGCAGTTTTTCTGATGTGTTCTATATCTTCACTAGCTGAGTTATTCTGTATTGAATTGATTAATGAATACGTGAATGTAAATGTTTCAGTATTTCCATCTCTACCAATATAGTTTAAAGAAGCATTGTTGCTTGTTATAGAGCTACGTGGTATTGTAATATTTTTATCAATAGAACTTCTAAACCATATATCAAATGAACCACTTGGAATATCAGCAAATTCTCCATCACCGAAAATAATTTTTATTTTATCATCTTCTAAAGTTTCAATTTCAAATTTGTTTCTATTTGGATTAGTATTAAAGATAATATTTTGAGCATGAGAAATATCTACTTCATGCCATTCTCCAGATTTACCTTTAGATAAAGAGTTGTCATTTAAAATTTCACCTGAAACTGGATTTACATTATTGATCCATATATCAGAGTCATTAACATTTATAGTATCAATTATTAAAGTTTGGTTAGGAGTAACACCATCGAATATGTGACGTTGTCGTTGAATTTCACCCTGTTTAGTAAATGCAAAGAATCCAGTGGTATCTGAACTATCACCAAGACCATCTGATCCATATAGTATTGAGAATGCAGCATTAGCTTCAGGTCTACGTTCAAGTGGGCCGAATTCATTAAGTTCAGATGATACCAATTCCATTGGCATTTGTTCACCTGATACTGTAGTATTGAATGGAAATACCCCATCATTTAATGGAATATTTTCTAGATCATATAATTCGAATAATACGTCATTTACTTGGATACGTTCATCAGGAAATACTGAGCCAAATTCTTGTTTAAGAATTCTGTTCATTACAAGAATGAATTGGTCTTTCCATTTAATATTGTTTGGATCATTCCATATAATCGTTTTATTATTTAGGTTAATTCCATCAATATCGAAAATATTTTCAGTACTTTTTATTGATTGTAGTTTAACTAAACCACGACCTGGAATATTTCTAGAAGCATTATATGATAAAAATTTAGCAATCTTTAATACAGATTGTTTACGTTCCGCTGTTGATAGAAAGTTTTCAGATGCATTGATATCAAGTCTATAGTTATATAGTTCAATAACGTATGCAAAAATTTCTAGTATTGCTATAAATTCTGAAGATTCAATAAAATCATTAAAATTCTCAGGAAACTGTAATTTCACATAGTCTATAAGACTGTTTTTAATTGTATAAAAATCGAATGAACTAAAGTTTATTTGATTTAAGGCTTGTTCGATTGTTTCAAAACTTTCAGCTCTTGAGACTAATCTTGTCATATTGCAGTTCCTTTAATGTTTATAATATTTATTAATTGTTTCCAAAATCAATATTCAATGATAAACCATCTGACACGTCTAATTCTATGAAATATAAATCTATGTTTGCTAATATAATATTTTTAGCATAATATGGTTGAACATTCATGTTAATAAGATCTACTCTAGGATCTTGATTAATAACATCTAATAATTCTTTTTTAATTAAATCAATCGTTATATTATCTAACGCTTCGAATAATATATCAGGTATGATTGTACCAAAATTTGGCATATAAACCCGTTCACCTTTCCTAGTCCAGATGTGATTTAAAATATCTTCTTTTACTAATTCTAAATCTGTAATAGCTAAAGAACTAGTTTTTAAATAGTTTTTAGTTGATATCCCTTTATATAAATTTTGAGCCATATTAATTTCCTTTACTACTACTATTTATTATCTTTTCCAAAATAAGCCACGTGTTAACGGTAAACCTCTTTCAACTTTACCAACTGTTAAATCACTATATGGTAATTCTAAAATTCCTGGTGATACTTTAGATCCTAAGCCTATAATAGTATTTGTTGTAAATATTCCTTCATTACCTTCTATAAGTGGCATAGTAGCTATTCTACCCCATGGTTCATGTTCAGGTATCTTAGATGTAATGAATGCAGTTTCAACAAATAATGTTGGTAATGGAGTAACAGTATTACCACCTGCTGCACTATTTAAAAATGTTTGAGCTCCATTGATATAAGTATTTGCAGAACTTCTAGTATATAATGTAGCATTGGTATTAATTTTCATTATACCATTTGACAATACATCACATGTTCCGCCAACATCTAAATGATAATTGACTCCAGCTCTAGCACTATAATTCAAAATAGATTCAATATTGATATTCATGTTAGACTTAATATTTAAATCCAGGTTTGATTGAATTTTTATTTTATCTTCTGATTTAATATGAATAGCTTCTTTAGCATACATTTTAATAGACTTATTAGCTGTAAAATTTATATCCTTTTCAGCATGGACTGAGAAATTACCACTTGTAAACATATCAATGTTTCCAGCTTGGTCCATTTCTATCCAATTTTCACCTTTAGCTGTAGATATATAGATACGCTCATTAGTATCATCCATTAATATCATATGACCGGAAGTTGTTCTTAATTTTATTCTACAATTTTCTTTTTTATCATCCATAGATAGTGCATGTAATCCAGGAGAAGTGATAGAATAAACTGTACTTTCTTTTAAATCATATTCTTCTAATTGTCTGTTTGCAGAATACCCTCGATTTATGTCATCTGCTATTTTACTATGGGTTTCTTTAATTCTTACATTATCAACATTAGATGTTTGGTTATCCATTCCACGAGAACGCCATTCGTGATTACCTTCTTTAGGTCCAAACGCTTCTTCAAAATTCTTATATAATGGCTGAATCGGTGTTTCATTACTAGAAACTGGACCTTCATTATTATTTAGAAGTATACCATTTTCATCCTTTTTATCAAAATATCTACCATGTGGCAATGTATGTGATAAAAATTGACCATATATACATCCAAGCCATACTCGATAATCAGGATTTCCATCAATAGTTGTAACTAATACTTGAGCTCCAAATTTAGGTATTGCCCACATTCCATATGCTGTTGTTCCATCTACTGAATCACCTTCATTACCTCTATTACCATATGCTGTTGTTCCTCCAAATGGTGGCGCATATATAGCCCACGGTAAATCTTCTACTGGATGATCTGGTAAATCTCCAAAAGATGGACAAAAAACTTGAAGTCTTCCCATCTGTTGTGGGTCTTCAGAATTAACTACAGTACCAATAGTGGTACCATTAAATGTATCATTAAGAAGCTTTTTTTCTTCTCTTATCTGACGATCTAATTTATCTCTAATCTTAGTGATACTTTTATTTTGATTTCTTCGTTGTTTTCTATTCATATTATGATATCGTTTTTGTGCTATGGATATTTAACACATTGTTAATTGAACTACTATTTATACCTGTAGACTGTACAGTTGCAACTTGGGTTTGAGCTTGAACCTTTGCTTCTGCTTCAGAAGCTTTAGCAGAAGCAATTATTTCAGGTGAAGAACCATTTTTAAAATTATTAAAATTTTCTTGTACTACAACAACATAATGTTCAGTTTCTTTAAATGGTGGAACACCACCATATTTTCTTACATTACCTGGACCTGCATTATATGCAGCTAATGCTAGTGTAAGATCACCATCATTAGTTTGTAATTGTTTCTTTATATATCTAGCACCAGCAATCATGTTTTGTTTTGGAATAAATAAATCTTCTCTAGGAATACCCATTTCTTCAGCCGTACTAGGTATTAACTGCATTAATCCTTGTGCACCTGCTGAGGATCCAGCATTAGGATCAAAGGCTGATTCTTGTTTAATTATTCCTAATATTAAGTTAGGATCTACACCCTCTTGAGCTCCAACTTCTTCAGCTAACGCTTTAATTTCTTCGAAATTTTTAATTTTACTTGTATTAATTGGTTTAGCTGTAGCAGCAGATATAGTAGATATTTTTTTAATAGGTTGATTTGTTGTTTTATCTTTACTATATGTTTTATCTGCTGCGTCACTGATAGAATTTGGTATACTTACCATTGTTAATTCTTGAGTAAATAAACCACCAGCAAATTCATTAGCTACAGTTAATACTAAATATAATCCATCATACCAAAATTTCTCTCTACCTAATTGTCCATTAGCATCAGTAGTTGGCATAAAAATATTTACTTTAGCTAAAGCTGGAACTGATTCCCAGTGTGGGAATGCAGGAGCACCATCTACATCATTTGAAATTACTTTACTAATTTTGTCATAAGATCCAGGTACTTTATTTACTGAATTTAATAATGTAGGATTACCATGGATTTTCATTTTAGCATTAAGATTTTCAATAGCAACATGCCTATTTAGAAGAGTTTGAAATTCCGTAGATTCTTTAGGATTCTTAAAATTAGAATTTTCTAAATTTTTTGTTGTAGTTGAAAAGAAAACTGGCAATATTGGTTTTTTGGGTTTATCAGTTGCAATATTTTTAGCATTTTCTGGTACACCTTGTCCAGTTTGGGCTGTAACTGCAACATTACCACCTTGTAACTCAGTTTGAGTGCTTAAGTTATTACTTGATATAATCGTTTGGAAAAATACTATACCTAATTCCATCTTCATAGAAAAATCTAGGATATCTGTATTGTTTCCTGTATAGATGTAATCAAATTCTATCGTATTTTCTGCCACTGCTTGTTTAGTAGCTTGATCTGTACTACCTGCAGCTTCAAATATATCAGAAAAAACCATTTTGTATCTATCAATATAATAGATCATTTCATGTTTATCTTTATTAGAATTTAATATGGATCTTATTTTAAATCCAAATTTTTCGCCATTAGAATCACCTTTAACATCCTTTTTAACTTTAGAGCAATGTTTCATTATTAATTTAATTGCATTCTCTACTGTTATAGCTTTTGAAAAATCTAAATGACAACCTGCTTCTTGGGTCCCATCAGTTTTATTCTGTTGTTGAGAATCATCTACTACATAATTTGTATCATAAGCGTCAGCTAAAACAAATTTATATGTTACTTCTTTTGGTGTCATACCACTTTCTTCAACGGTCTTTTTTACTGCGTTGAAATGTCTAGAAGAATTATCATTAATTTTTTTGCTTAGAGAACCTTCTATAGCTTCTCTTAATGTAGTTTTGGAACCAAGATTCATTTTAATGGTCTCAGCTGATTTCATAGTTTGTGGTAATTTACCAGCACCATTATTAATATTAACGAATGAAATATTATAAAATCCACCTTCAACTGTAAAATCTGCTGTTAAATCTACAACAACAAATATTAATGGTCTAATATTCGTGATATAATCTGAATTCAAAGGAGTTAAATGATCATTATATCCTACGAATATAGTTTTAATCATCCAGACGCAGGCAGTAGGATCAGAATTTAATAATTTATAAGAATTTTGTACTTCGTTTAGAAATTTTAAACCCTTTGGTTCAACTATAGATAAAGCACCTTCAGTTGCCATTGATGTAAAATTAGCACTACCGTTATCACCCATTTGACCTGTAGTTGATTCCCATTTAAGAGATTCAATACTATATCTAGCATTAGATAAGCCATTAGATAATATTACATATTTTCCGCCTGTAGCAGAATCAGTTAATAGTGCAACATCAGATACCTGATCACTATCAGTATTTCTTACAAACTGAGATATATTATCGCTATTACTTACAGATACTGCAGTGCTAACATTATCACATATCATTAATACATGATAGTATGAATAAGTTCTATATTTTGATAATGGGTTTTTTGGGATGCTCAAAGTTTTATGTACCTTTTATAAATAGAATTGTAGTAAGGATAAGTACTCGACATACTTATCCAGCATATGGAATACATTTATCTGTTGTCCTACATATCTATATTTATAAAGGAATACATACCATAAATTATCAAAACCATTATGATCTACTAATTTCGTCCAGGTTAAAACTTCAAGAAGAAAGAATTAAACTTAGAACATTTAGGTGGAAACAGAAATCAAACGATAGAACTAATGATTCTTATTTCGAGAAACATCATATTGTACCTAAATGTTTAGGAGGAACTAACTATAAATCTAACTTAATATTATTAACAAATAGAGAGCACTATATTGCACATTGGTTACTTACTAAAATATATCCGAAATTACATAAATTAGCATATGCTATATTTAGGATGTCACATGATAATCAAAATAATTATATTGGACATAATTCTAGAAAATATCAATTATTAAAACGTCAATATTCTAAAATTAATTGCGGTGAAAATCATCCATGTTATGGTAAAAAGCATAGTGAAGATACTAAGAGAAAAATGAGCGAATCTGGTAAGAACAGACCTCCTATATCAAAAGAAACTAGGAATAATATAATAATTGCAGCATTAAATAGGCCTCCTGTCAGTATTGAGACCAAGAAAAAATTGAGTATTGCAAAGTCTGGTAAAAATCATCCAATGTATGGAAAGACTGGAGCAAATTTAGGCAAAAAATTTAGTGATGAGACTAAAAATCGAATGAGTATTTCACAGACTGGTGAAAAAAATCATATGTATGGAAAACATTGGTCTGATGAACATAAGAGCATGTTGAGCGAAAAACTATCAGGTAAAAAAAGTGTTCATTATGGTAAACATAGAAGCGAAGAAACCAAGAAAAAAATATCAGAATCTAATAAGACTGCCCCTAATCAAAATAGGGGTGCACATCCATGGCAATTAACAGTAGTTAAAACGAATACTAGAGTATTATATAATTGGTCCAAACTTGATAAAATTTATGATATATGGATTAATATTAAATGCGGACATGTTAAATTATGTAGATTATCATTAGAAATAGACAGTAATTTAATTAATTCAAGCTGTTTTAAAAGTATGATATTATGGTTTCTAGAACATGGTGATCCTAGAAACCATAAAGAATGGTCTTCAAATTTTTAAACAATCTGAAATTACTCATCTATTCCACCAGTCTCTTTGTTTAATATGTCGAATATTACTCGATTTGGGTGCGGAGCTTTTATAAACTTGCCTGTTATAAACTCTTCATTTATATCAACTATTGTATTATATTGAAGGATAACCCAACCTAGCTCAGATTTACCATAAAGTTCATATGCCATTCTATCAGGTCTTAAATTAAATCGTGGGATAATTTCTACTACTAGATCATCATCGTTTTTACTTATTACAGTACGTTCCCACCATTTTACTTTATCATCTATAGATATAGTAGATTGGCCACCCTGTGTATATCTACTATACTTTTTATTTACAACATTATTATCCATTATAATTCCTTAAAAGTGTGGTAGACGTCCATTCTTAAAATCAGATAAACTGAAATTAGAATATTCTTTCGGTGAATGTGCTTCAGTTAATAATATATCTACTGTCATAATTACTGGAAAAGGTTCGCCATGTAATGTTGGAAAATAGGTAACATCAGATGGATAACTATTACCAAGCTGGGTGACAACAACAGGAACATTATTAATATTTCCAATAAAATTTTCATTGGGATTATTCTCAAAATTTGAATATGCATTTAAGTGTAAAAGATCAGGCGGTTGTCCTAATAAATTTTTATGTAAACCATAATCAGATGGATTAGATTTACTAATATCATTAGATCTTGATGATTTTCTATTCCTATCTAATCTATTTCTATTTTCTATTTGTTTAGTAGTTAATCCACCTGAACTTTTACCAAAGTATGGTAAAGTCCACGATCTAAGAATTTGCAAATTTTCTGAATTTTTTGTAGCTTCATCAATATTTCTGGAAACAAGCTTGATAACCATGTTAAATGTTCTAGTAGAACTATTAGCATATGCTAATATAGAACCAGGCATATGTAATAAATCTAACGATTTATAATTAACATTTCGAGTTTCATTGATTTCTGGTGTTGCTTCAAATACTACATAATCTTGTGGATTTGTTATACTTGATAATCGCACCTTATAATTATCTGACATTTATACGATTCCTTTAGAAATAAATATTATAAGTATTTATATTGATTTACAATTTCAATTTTTTTGTATAGAATTGATAATGTAAGGGATAAAATAATAAAAAATATAGGAATTTACTCATGGCTGAAAATAAAGCAGTACAGCAGACCAAACCGAAACGAAGAAAACGAAATTATTTAAATAATGCAGATTTACTAGAAGAAACAATTAAGAGTCAAGAACAAGATCAAATGACTGATAAACTTGCATCAATGTTAATGGTTCTATGTGATCGTTATAGAGCATCAAAAACTGGTAACTTCACCCGATATACATATTTTGACGAAATGAAGTCAAATGCACTTGAAAATTTAGTGAAGAACGCCTGGAGAAAATTCAACGCAGAAAAGTTTGAAAATGCATTTGCTTGGTACACTCAATGTGTGCATAACTCATATATCCAATATCTCAAGTATGAAAAACGTCATAGAGATATTAGAGATTCATTACTAGTAAATGCTGGGTTAGATGCATCATTTGCATATATGGAAGAACACTCTGGAAATCAGACAAATGACTGTGGTTCAGATAATATTTCTGATAACGCTGGTCCAGAAACTAACGCACTTATAAATGAATAAACTTAACAAATCATTAATGTTTACTGATATCCATTTCGGTAGACGAAATAATAGTGTTGAACATAATCAAGATTGTTTAGATTTTATCAATTGGGTTATAAGTCTTATTAAAAAAGATAAAAAAATAGATCATATTATTTTTCTTGGAGATTTTTTCCAAACTAGATCTGCTATTGATATATCAACTATAACATATGCTCAAGAAGCATGTAGATTATTGAACGACATAAACATTCCAATATACGTTATTATTGGAAATCACGATCTATATCATAAACATACTAGAGATATTCATTCTCCAATCATGTTTTCAGAATTTTCTAACTTTATAATCATTGATGAACCTCAGATTAGACCTGAAATAGGCGATAATTCTTTCTTATCTCCATATCTATTCAAACATGAATATAAAGAACTTAAAGATTTAAAAAAGGCTAAAATAGTATTTGGACATTTTGAATTCAATGGATTCTATGTCACTGGATATTATAAAGTATCTCATGAAAACGGCCCAGAACCTGGAGATTTTACAGGTCCTAAACATATATTCTCTGGACATTTTCATAAACGGCAAATAGGTGGCAATATAATCTATATTGGTAATACATTTGGATTCGATTATTCTGATGTTGATGATACTGAAAAGGGTTGTTGTACATACGACCATACGACCGAAAAATATAAATTTACAAATTGGGCAGATTCTCCATTATTTACTAGAATAAAATTATCTGAACTTTTAGATAAAATGGATAAAAAAGAAAAAAATATCTTTAAAGATAGAACTTCAGTAACATGCACAATCGATGTACCTTTAACCTATGAACAACATATTGGGTTAAAGAAGATAATAAAAGAAACATATAAGTTACGTGATTTCAATCTTAAAGAATTGCCTGATACTGCAGAATCTGTAACAGATACTGAAGTAGATTTAGATATCGATCTAAATGCTGATGATGCTCCTGTTTTAAATAATCTTGTAGTACAGATGTTAGATAAAATAGATACTCCAAATATTGATAATGAAATGTTAAAAAAAATATATAAGGGACTTACATGATTGATATACTTACAGTTAAATTTAAAAATTTTAAAAGCTTTGGCAACGTATTCTCAGAATTTAATTTTAATCAACATGGTATGAACATGATTGTTGGTAAGAATTTAGATTGTCCAGATTCCAGTAATGGTTCAGGTAAATCTTGTATTATTGATGTTCTAGTTTATGCTATATACGGTAAATCAATTGAAGGATTAAAAGACAATGATTTGATTAATAATATTAATGTTAAGAATATGGAAATTGAATTAATTTTCAAAAAACATTCTAAATATTATAAAGTTTATAGATATAGAAAAACTAAAGATGGAAATGGTGTAAAAATTTATGAAGCAGATTCATTAGGATTTACTGATGAAGACGAAATATCTTTAGATAGCATTGCTAATACTAACAGAAAAATTGAAGAAATCATAGGAATATCCTATGAACTATTCATTAGAGTTGCGTGTTTTTCTGCTAATCATACTCCGTTCTTTGAATTATCTGCAAGATCTGGTAACTCAAATCAGTCTTCTATAATTGAAGAATTATTTGAATTATTGGAAATGGCTGAAAATGCTGAAACTCTTAAAGCTCAAACAAAAGAGAATAATCAAATATTAATTATAGAAGAAACTAAAATTGATCAACTTGAACAAGAACAAGAACGATTAGATAAACAATTAGAAACTGCTGAAATTAGACTTGATAAATGGAATGATACTAAAACATCTAACATTGAAACATATAGCGAAATATTAAAAAATATCAAAGATATAGATTTTGATAAAGAACTTGATAGCCATGAAAAAGTTAAAGAACAAAAGGCAAATTTAGAAGTAAACAATGTTAAATTAGCTTCAGCAAAAAAGGATATTAGCATAAATCTTAAGGTTAAATCTAAACTTGAAACTGAAATCGAATCTCTACATGATAGTAAATGTCCATATTGCGAACAATCTTATAATAATGATGAACTTGTAGCTGAAATTGAAAAAAGTATTGAAGAAACCTATGATTCTATAGAATCTAAGAAACAAATAATAATGGATCTGCTTGATGATAAAGATGAATATACCTCAAATCTTACAAAATATTCAGATGGATTACAATTCCCAGATTTTAATACTGCTAAAGATCTTGCCTTCAAACAGAAAACAATAAGCTCTAAAATTGAAGAACTTAATGATGAAATAAATCCATACATTGAAAATTTAGAAGAACTTAAGAATATAGATTTATCAGACCTAAACTATGATACTATCAATAAACTTAAAAAAGCTATTGAACATGAAAAATTCTTATATAAGTTATTAACAAATAAGAACAGTTTCATAAGAAAAACTTTATTAAATAAACATATACCATACTTAAATGGTAGATTATATTTTTATCTAAACGAACTAGACTTACCTCATATTGTAGAATTTGGTCATGATTTATCAGCCAAAATTAGTAAATTTGGTAAAAAACTAGAATTTGGTAACCTTTCAAATGGTCAAAAATCTAGAGTTAATTTAGCTCTATCATTATCATTCAGAGATATTTTACAGAAAATTTATGGTAAAGTAAATATCTGTATGCTTGATGAAGTATTAGATTATGGATTGGATTCTATTGGAGTTGAACTAGCTGCTAAACTTTTGAAACAGAAGTCCAATAGTGAGAATATAAGTCTTTACATTATTACTCATAGGAATGAACTTGATTCTATGTTTGATAATATTATTACTATTGAGATGGAAAACAATTTCTCAACAATTAAAAAATGATAATACTTATACTTAAAATTGTTACATTCATTCTTGGTGTATTGATTACATCAATTAGTATATTTGGATTTAAACTATATTTTTCTGGAGATTTGAAAACGATATCAGATAAAAATATGTCTCTTGGAGAAATTTATAAATTTATACATAACAGATGATTAAAATAGTAAACTTAAATAATGAATCATATGACGTTTATATAGGACGTGGTAGTAAGTGGGGAAATCCATTTAAAATAGGTCCAGACGGTACTAGACTGCAGGTTATTGAAAAGTATGAAAAATGGCTTATGACCCAACAACATTTATTAGATTCTTTACATGAATTAAATGATAAAACATTAGGATGTTATTGTCATCCTTTACCATGTCATGGCGATGTGTTAAAAAAGATTGTACATTTGCGAAAGTTTGTGATATAATTCAAAATTATTAAAAATTGTATTGGTCAATTGTTGTGGAACGGGTATCACCAAATTACGAATTATTATCAGAACTTAACGAAACTGAACAGATCAATCGTAGAAATATTATGATCGTGGATATAACTGACAAATTTATTCAATTCCGATTGGATTATAAATTACAGTTTAGCCCATTCAGAGATGATATTTCACCAGAAGAAATGCAAGAATACTTTGATGATTGTGATTCATATAACGATTATGTTATGTGATTTATAAATATTCAGCTCTGAAGGTTTACTAAAAACGTCATATAAATTCATTAGTCAAAATATTTAGAATAATGTTTTTTGATTAACATATTTAAGAAATCTTTATACTGTGGAAAACCACTTAAGAATTCTATTTGATCTTTACTCAAATCATTATCATTAGAGTCTAAGAACTGATCTGATTCATAATGTAATTGGAATTTTTTAACATTTTCGCCAGTACCTGCTATAATAATATATAGTGGACCTTGTTTAGAATATGTATCAAAATCTGAAGAATCATCTTTAGAAGTAGTACACCATTCAGTATTAGCACCATACATACAAGAAGCTTTATGAGTTTTAGGAACTAAAACTTTAAAGTTTGAATCATTAATGATCCAATCTACTTCATCAGCTTTAGTTTGAGCTTTAGCTTGTTTATTACTAATAACGTCTACATCTTTAAAAGGTTGAACAGCAATTAATAAATCATTAATAGTTTTATATTGATTGATGTCTTTAACTTTAAGTTTATTTTTGATTGCAGGATTATCAAATAATCCTAATCCAGCTTTTAACTTGTCAAAATCTTCTAATTTTAAACCAGAAAGATATAATTTAGTCATCCATTGAGTATAGATTTTTTTCTTGCTAGGATCAACTGAAGAAAAATGAGTGATTACATTTTTAGCAATATCACCATCACCTAATTTTTTATATCTAGAAGGTACATTGTTATCTTTGCTAAATCTATCTTGGATTTGTTCTTTATTCTTATCATAGATAAAATCCATTCTATCTTCTAGTAATAAGAACACGAATGCTTCTGATAATTTAGTTTTTAAAAATTCTGTTAATAACATGTGTTATCCTTTAACTATTGTTTTAATTTATTTATATTTATATATTTATTCTAATATACTATTGATACATTCCAATAAAGTATGCGTCTGCTAAGTCATATATCCCAGTAGTTTTCTTATAGCCAGAGTTCACGAATTCAACTCTATGCAGTTCTGGTACTGCTTCCAACATTTCTGGTTTCTTAGCATTGCCATTATCAGTAGCAAATTTCTTAACGGCCTTAGGAGGAATTATGATACATTCTTTGCCTTGTTGATCTAAAATATTACAAATAATTACTGCCTGTAATCCTGCTAGATCTCTTGAAGCGTTTCCTGGAATTCTACCAAATGGTATACCTTCAATTTTTACAGTATCTACATTATATTTTATAATTAAATCGATAATTTCACTTGAAATTGTATTGAATCTTTTGAAAATTGATCCATCTTCTTTTGAAGTTTTGATAACTCCATGGTATAGCATTTCTGTATCGTCTTTAAGGATTACTAATCCTGAACAAGACATACTTTGATCTATTCCTAATATTATCATACTTCTATTCCTCTACCTTTTAAATAAGCTAAATAATTTTCTTTCTGATCAGAATTTAAAATTGTTTCATGACCTTTTTTGAATTTACCTTGTATTATATCAACTGCATATTTAAATGCATAATTAGGATCAGCAGCTATGGCATCTTCTCCTTTTGGAAATTTATCTTCCAGAATATCTCTAGCATATATAAAAGAATACAATGCATTTTGGGATATTGGAAGTTCATGTTTTCTTAAAACATTTTTATCTCGTTTGAATGCTTCCCAGAAAAACCAAGTATCAGCTTCAAAAGATTCAAGATATTTATTAAGTTCTTTCGGTTCGGTATAATAATTATATAAGTTCATTTAAAATCCATAGTTTAAAAGATCTATATATTCTTCGTTATATTCTGAATCGAAGATTACATCTTCACCTTCTTCAAATCTATCTTGAAGTACATCGTTAGCATAATTATATGAAAATCTCGCTGATGTTGCTATAGCTTTTTCACCGGCTGGAAATGGACCATCAAGAATATTTTTAGCATATACAAAAGAATGAAAGGCGCTTTGTGCTATTAAGTGTTCACGTTTCTTAAGTTCACGAGGATTATCATAATATTCATCCCAGAATAAGTAAATAACTGTATCTTTAGCCTTTTCATAATTGTATAAATCTGTTGGTTTATTGTATAATTCATATAAATTCATTTTTAACCCCTGAACATATCATTATATGCTTCAGCATATTCTGATCCTAAAATAATATCTTCTCCTTTTGGAAAAGGTCCATGTAACACATGTATCGCATAAAACGCTGAATATCTTGCGCTAGTTGCTATCGCATCCTCACCTTTAGGCCAAGGTCCATCAATATAATTATCAGCATATACATACGCATACTTGGGAGATTTTGCTATAGCATCCTCTCTATCTGCTAATAATGTTCTATCTTGCTTATATTTATCGAAAAAAATGAAAGGTAATTTATCATCGGCTTTATCGTAATTTAACAATTCAGATTTATCGGTATAATATGAGTATAAATCCATCTATGTTCCTTATAGTTTAGATTATTTATAAATACTTAATTAATAAGGATATAATATGATTTTACTAGAACTTTTTGATAAACCGTTAAAATTTAAAAAACATGATCATAGTTCTGATATAGGTGGAATTCCTGTAGATACATATGCTTTCACAACGTCAAATGACGTTAAATATTTAACTATAATTTATAAAATTGAAGATTTTAGACAGGCTGGATTGGATATATCTGATTCTGGTATAGGAATAGACTTTAGGAATTTGAATGTATCAAGTGCAAATCAAGAAG
>Ga0164315_10002202_pt1 | contig 14902 bp, 10 predicted proteins | sample GuaBasSedimGuay6_FD_113737 | JGI IMG/M metagenome (GOLD analysis project Ga0164315, IMG submission 113737) | Subseafloor sediment microbial communities from Guaymas Basin, Gulf of California, Mexico - Guay6, Core 4569-2, 0-3 cm | ecosystem: Environmental > Aquatic > Marine > Hydrothermal vents... | reverse complement strand
TGTTGCCTTCAAGATCCGGGAAGGCTTTGAATTTCACCGTGCCGGTGGTTATCAGGCCAATTGAAAACACCAGCATGGCCAGTGCGGCACCCACAGTGATGTAGCGATAATCAATGGCGGTATCGGCCATGCGTCCAACAGCATCACGTAAACGGCTAAATCTTGCTTCAAACTTTTTACGTAAAACCGGCGGTTCTTTATGATGTGCATGCTGCAGAGAATGTTTGAGATGGTGTGGTAATACTAAAAAAGCTTCGATTAAACTGACGCTTAATACTGAAAGCAAAACCACCGGTAATACACCCAGTATCTGCCCCATGTCACCTTTCATCATCAGCAAACTGCCAAACAGAAATGCAGAGGTTAAATAGGAGGCCAGGACACCAGAAAATACGCGTTTGGTACCGTCAATGGCTGACTCAAGTGGCGACTTACCTTTTTTGTATTCATGCGCAATGCTTTCTGAAAGCACGATAGCATCGTCCATTAAAATACCGATCGCCATCAGTAATGCAATCATCGATATCATGTTGATAGTAACACCGAACATCACCATCATGGCCATGCCGCCAAGAAATGAAACAGGTAATCCCAGGGCGACCCAGAAGGTGTAACGCCAGTTAAAAAACAGGAACAAAGCAAGCGTTGCCAGGATCAATCCCTGCCAGGCATTTTTTACCAGTAGACTGAGGCGGTCACTGACGATCGAGGCTTTATTCTGCGTGATAGTCAACCGGGTAGTCTGTGGCAGGATTTTATTTTCTGCTTCAACAAAATCATTCAGCACATTAAAAACCTTTAAAATATCGTCTGTGGTATTTTTACTGATTATTAATAAACCGGCGGGGATGCCATTTAATTCGATGCGCTCTTCGCGTTTTTCAAATTTGTCTTCAATTCTTGCGATGTCACCCAGTCTGATCTCACCACCACCGGGTGAATTTAAAAATACCAGGTCAGCTAATTCATCGGCCGTTTTACGAACATTATCAAACCGGATCTGATAGGAAGTCTCGCGACTCTCCAGCAAACCTGCAGGAAGTTCAAGTGCCTGAGCGGCGATCAGGTTAGCGATATCCTGCACACTTAACTGATATTTAAGCAGGTTGTCCGGATCGATTAATACCTGTAGCTGGTGTGTAGAAAAACCACCAACCGTAACAATCGGGATTTGCGGAATGGCCAGCAACTTGTTGCGATACGCTTCGGTTAGTGCTTTGAGTTCTGATGGTGTCAGGTTTTCAGAAGTGATGGCGACATTGGCAACCAGGCTGATACGTCCCAGTTGTTCGATAATGGCATCTTCTGTTTCTTCGGGAAAATCTGAAACGCCATCTATCGCCGCTTTGATGTCATCGTAGAAATTATCAATATTACCGGCTTCCTGCATTTCCAGGGTGAAGATTGCCACGTTGTCCCGGGCATCACATTTTTGTTCATGTAAAAAACTGATGCCGTCTGTGGCATCTTCCAGGCGGTTACAGATGCCGTCTTCCACATCAGCAGGATTGGCCCCGGGATAGGCCATGGTTACTTTTACTTTACTTGGGTCGAGTAGCGGGAAAGACTCCTTGTTTAAATGCGTTAAGGAAAACAACCCGATAGCAATAATTGCCATCATCAGAATATTGCCGGCAGTCGGGTGCTCGGTGAAATAACGAATCATTAATGGCTACTCGTGTTCAGTTCGCCCAGTGCCGACTCTCCTAAGGCAATGAGTCTTAGCTGTTTTTCATACTCTGTAGCCATTATGGTTTTTAGTGGCATGCCTTCCATCACCGGAATAACATCACTGATAATAACTTTTTCACCCACTTTTAAGCCGGCATCTTCAGTCTCTGAAAGAACCACCATATCGCCCTGGGTAAATAAAATATTGACGGGGCGAATGGCCAGGGTGTTTTCATCTGTGGCAACATAAACCCGCCCCTGATGCACCGCTTTACGAGGCAAAACCAGGGTTGCTTTAGCCGGCGCAAAAAACTCGACCGAGGTGTACATGCCTTTTAATAATGGCGGGCGTTTACCCGGAATGATTCCTTCGTAGGGTTTATCAACCACCACCACTAAGCCCAAAGTATCGCGAGTGGGATCAACGGATTCACTCAGGTGCAGCAGTGTGCCGTCCCAGACAGTTAAATGACGGGCATCACCGACTAAACGAACACGTGCCTCAAGTTGCATGCTTGATAATGCTGCCTGTAAAACCACAGGATCCTGTAAGCTTATGGCTTCATCTTTGATAAATTTCAAGCCGGTAACCAGCGGGCGAAACTGTTTGGTGGAAATTTGTGCGTTAATTTCCACCGCCTGCACACCCAGCGCTTCAAACAGTAAACCACCAGCCTGAATAAACTCACCCTTTTCAACAGAAACGGTGCCAATACGGGCATCAAAGGGTAAACGAACTTCCGTTCTGCCCAGTGTATCCTGGCTTTTATCAACCAGGCTTTTAGACTGTTTTATCTGCGCTTTGATGGCATTTCTGCGACTGCTAAAAGCGGCTATTTTGCCTTCAATATCCTGTATTTGCTGACGTAGCGCCAGTACCTTCTGTTTCTCTTTATCCAGTGCTGATTGAGAAATGATGCCTTTTTTCAACAGCCCTTCAGTACGTTCAAGTTCCTTAAGTTCTACATTCAGATTTTTCTGTACGATAGCAAGTGAATCTTTAGCGCTTTTCTCTTCAACCTTTAACTGTGCCAGCGTTGATTTGCTACTTGTCAGCGCTGCCTGACTTTCAGTTAATGAAAATTCGAAGGTGGTCGGTTCGATACGCAGTACCACGGTGTCTTTTGCAAGGCTTGCGCCTTTTTTCAATTCGGGGTGCATAAAACTGATCTTGCCACTGACTTCAGACTTGGTATTAAGGATAACCGCAGGTTCAACATGGCCAAATGCCATGGCCCTGGCACGAAAAGGTATTTTGTTAGCCGTAATGACTTCAACGGCCTTAACCGGGTAACCGGCATCGAGATGTTCAACCGGCGCTTTTGTTTTTACCAGAACTACAACAATGGCAATAGCCACAAACAGGATAAGTGGCAGGAAGATAAAGTTCTGCAGGATTTTTTTCATGTTTTGTTATGACTTATTAATAAAGGAGGTGTATTACAGACAGGTACAACGAGCGCTATTATGTATTATTTACTTAATAACTTCCTTGATATCAGTCAGGTCCCTACTTACTCAGAACATCTTAATACCCCAAGTGTCAGTAAGTTAGTACTCTGCCGGCAACGCTATCGCTTATGCCGGCCTACGGTGAGGCGTGATTTCTTTGTAGGCCGGCATAAGCGATAGCGTTGCCGGCAATGCACTTACCAGTAAGTGCCTTATCTTACTGGCATTACCTCATACCCTTAATTAAGATACCAAAAAACGCACTAGCAACCCTTTTCTACTTTGATTTATTAGCTATTTATAATTCTAATGAAATTGTTACGCCATATTATGGTCTATTAACAGTATGAAAAATAAATAAAGGCTCCAACAGCAATGCCACTTACTTAAGCCAAAATTCCCGTCATTGCGAGCGGTAGCGCGGCAATCTATTATCGTCTGGTGCCTACCTGCCAGAGATTGCTTCGTACCTCGCAATGACGAGTTTACTGAGATAATGTGCATTTTCAGATTAAGTAAGCGGCATTGGGCTCCAACAGTCTTTATAGTGAGGTTTTACATATGAAGTTACTGCATACTTCAGTAGGTATTGTTGCACTTGTTTTATTACATGCCTGCTCCAGTCAACCAGCACAGGTCAAAGCATCACAAGCAACAGCAGAGTCAACGGTTGATAATAAACCCCTGCTTATAAACACTTCGCTGAAAGCAGGTGCTGCTCAACACGATGTCAACTACCCGTTAAATGCCAGGCAGAAACTTTCTGTACCGGAAGCGCAGATTATTCGTGAATTATATCAGTCCGGATGCCTGATTGAAGAGGTTGAAATTAACCGCCGCGTACAACACATGCGGATTAGCTGCGCAAATGATAAACCGTTTGGTTCGAGTATCTAGGGTATCTCTGATTAGCTAAGGACAGTGCTGATTATTGACGCTGCCAGAATATTAGTATATAATTATATTCTAATATAATATATAGGAGTCATGAATTATGACTAAACGTCTCTTACAACTTGCCTTAGCACCGCTTCTTTTTGGAACGGTTCACGCTGACGAAATAAGTGATTTCAGAAATGCGGACATGATGTGGTCTGACAATGAAGAATTTCACCGTATAAATATTTCCCAGGCTGAGGAAATTATAGACTACAGGAATGCGAATATGCTGTGGTCAGACAATAAAGAGTTTCATCGTATGGACGCCGCTCAGGCCGATGAAATTATGGAATATAGGAATGCAAGCATGCTATGGCCTGACCGTGTAACTCTCTCTCAAGCAGAACGTGATTTAATTAATTCAAACATGTTATGGTCTGATGACGAAGAGTTTCAGGAACATTAACCACCGTTATTATACATCGTGCATCCCCCTGGCTGTGGGATTACAATTGCACAATCAGACCATCTGCATGAAGTCTTCAGCTTAGGCCATCGTTATTAAGCCTTTAAGCCAGCATAGACTTCAGCAAAAGCGGCAATGGCTGTATCCAGATCCTGTTTTGTATGGGCGGCTGAAATTTGAGTGCGGATTCTTGCCTTGCCTTTTGGTACCACCGGAAAGAAAAAACCGATGGCATAGACGCCAGACTCAAGCAATTTTTGTGACATTTTTTGTGCTAATACGGCATCACCTAACATCACGGGAATAATAGGGTGGTCACCCTCTTCAACGGCAAAACCAGCCGCCTGCATGCCCTTGCGGAAATAGTGCGTGTTTTCCTGCAGTAAATCGCGCAATGCTGTCGAGCTTGAAAGCATGTCCAGCACTTTGATGGTGGCGGCACAAATTGCCGGTGCCACGGTATTGGAGAACAAATAGGGACGCGAGCGTTGACGCAACATGTCAATGATTTCTTTTCGCCCTGAGGTATAACCACCGGACGCACCGCCCAGGGCTTTGCCAAAGGTGCCGGTAATAATATCAACACGATCCATCACGCCACAGTATTCATGAATACCACGGCCTGTTTTTCCCATAAATCCAACTGCATGACAGTCATCATGATGGACCATGGCATCATACTTATCAGCAAGGTCGCAAATTTTATCCAGTTGCGCAATAGTACCGTCCATTGAAAACACACCATCGGTGGTAATTAAAATGCGGCGTGCACCCGTTTCCCTGGCCTGTTTCAGCTTCACTTCAAGATCAAGCATGTCATTATTTTTATAACGATAACGCGCCGCTTTGCACAAACGCACGCCATCAATAATCGACGCATGATTTAATTCGTCAGAAATCACCGCATCTTCTTTGCTCAGGATGGTTTCAAAAAGTCCGGTATTAGCATCAAAACAGGCTGCATAAAGAATGGACTCTTCCATCCCCAGAAACTCCGTGACCTTATTTTCAAGTGTTTTATGAACCGTTTGCGTACCACAGATAAAACGCACCGAAGAAAGCCCGAACCCCCACTGCTCATAACTGTCCTTAGCGGCCTGGATAACATCAGGATTATTTGCCAGACCGAGATAATTATTCGCACACATATTAATCACCTCACGACCATCAGCAAGGGTAATATCATTTTTCTGCGGAGAAGCAATCACCCGTTCGGTTTTCCACAGCCCCGCCTGTTTAATTTCAGCCAGGTCCTTCGCCAAACTTTCTTTTGCACTTTTAAAACTCATGGTTAACCCTGAAAACACACTGATAACTTTTTAATAACCTGTAGGCCGGCATAAACGCCTTTTGTGTTGCCGGCAACGCTATCGCTTATGCCGGCCTACTTCGCTTTTAACTTTTAACCTTTCATTTTTTATCTCCATGGATGGAGTGTATGCTGAAAATCGTCCGGAACGATTTCAGTGCATTGTCATTCTCAATTGTCTTTCCAATTGAGAATGACTTTGCCCGATTGCCCGGAACGCATTACATCAAAACCTTTCTGGAAATCAGTATAGTGAAAGCGATGGGTAATAATCTTTTCCAGTGGAATGCCACTTTGTACCATCATCGTGGCTTTATACCAGGTTTCAAATATTTCACGGCCATAGATACCTTTTATAAACAGGCCTTTAAAAACCACCTGGTTCCAGTCGATGCCGGTGCCGTCCGGCATGATAGCAAGCATCGCTATACTGCCACCGTTAATCATATTGCTTAACATGTCCTTAAATGCCTGCGGTGAACCCGACATTTCAAGACCGACATCAAAGCCCTCAAAAATACCCAGCTCACACATAAATTTCCGACTGATCGGACCATCATTGACATTCAATGGAATCGCTTTAGGCACAATTTCTTTCGCTAAATCCAGCCGGTATTGATTGAGGTCAGTAATAACGATATTGCGCGCACCACAATGCGATGCCACCATCGCTGCCATGATACCGATCGGACCCGCGCCGGTAATCAATACATCTTCGCCAACCATATTAAACGACAAGGCTGTATGTACCGCGTTGCCAAAAGGATCAAAGCAGGCCAAAAGATCGGTAGACATGGCACGACTGGGTTTATATACATTTTTCGCAGGAATGGATAAATACTCAGCAAAGGCGCCGGTACGGTTAACCCCGACACCAATCGTGTTCGGACAAAGATGACGCCGACCAGCCAGGCAGTTACGACAGCGTTCGCAAACAATGTGGCCTTCACCGGAAACAATGTCACCAATTTCCAGACCGCTGACATTAGCACCCATCTCTGCAATTTCGCCGGCAAACTCATGGCCAATGGTCATTGGCACTGGAATCGTTTTCTGCGCCCATTCATCCCAGTTATAAATGTGTACGTCTGTTCCACAAATAGCGGTTTTATGAATTTTGATCAGGACATCATTATTGCCCACTTCCGGTACCGGCACATCTTCTAGCCAGATACCCGGTTCAGCACGTTTTTTTACTAAAGCTTTCATTGTCGTTTTTTATACCTGATTTTAATGTGTAAATCTTTTTGCCAGCTAATGACTTTCGGTAGGATGTGGTGAGGGACGAACCGCATCTGTCGCGATTGATGCGGTTCGTCCCTCACCACATCCTACACTTTTGTCTTATGAACCACTGCGTTGTGGCTCAAGTAAGCGGTATTGACTCCGACCCCGGTAGTACTAATAGTGTACCGCCAACCAGACTGTTTCGGTTTTCGGATCGGTCCATTTAACCTTATGCTTTGTATGGGCTGAAATATTAATATGGTCACCTGCTTTGAGATTGACTTCTTTGCTATTCTCAAAAGAAATGATCGCTTCACCTTTTAATACGATAGCCCATTCATCTTTTTCCTGGTCATACCAACCCGTCGCAGGAGAAGTTTGACCTCTGGAAATTATTCGTTCTATTTTTGCATTTTCATTTTGAGTAATTAAGTCAACCACCTCTTCATCAAGATTATCGGGGATCGACTCAAAAATATTGCTTAGGGATTGATCTATTAAGACCATTTAAACTCAGCGCCTGGTTTTTCACCCGGGCGGTATTTAATCTGCATACCCTGTATAAAATTACGCAAAATTTGATCCTTACAGACACGGTAGTGCTTATGGTCAGCTCTACGGAAAAACGCGCTTAATTCATGTTTGCTTATGCGTAAATCCGCCAGACCCAGCATTTCCAGTACATCTTCGTTTTTCAGGTTCAATGCAATTTTTAATTTTCTGAAAATGATATTGTTGTTTAATTTCTTCTCTGGTTCTGGCTGTGGTCCATCTTTTTTCCCGCGTTTTTCGATAATAAAACCATTAAGAAAAATAGCCAGTTGTATATCACTGCAACTTTTATACGCAGGATCATCGTCTTTTTTTAACCAGTCACTGATTTGCTCGCGCGTTACCTGGTAATCTGCCAACTTAAAAACAGCAATCATTTTCGAATCGTTAAAGTCAAAGATATAACGAACACGACGCAGGACATCATTATTAGTCATTATGCAGATACCGCTTTCTGAATAAGTGGAACCAGTGGTTCCGGTAAAATAATATGCCCACCAAGTGCAAACTGATGGGCCCGATCTGACATTTTGCTCCATGTTCTACGGATGATATCGAGCCACTTTTGTTCATCATACTCGGGGTGTCTGTCAACAAAGGCCTGCATATAATGCTCTATAAATACCAGGCCGGCAACATCTTCAAGAAGCTGTGTATCGGCATTGGTTTTGAGTGATTTCTTACCTATGGCCAGTTTTACACGTTCAATGAATTCTTCTTCATAACCGGCTTTTAGCAGTAAGCTGGCAGCTGTCTCTGCATGAAATTGATATAAGTCGGTACGCCACTGATGATACCCCTTTCGGTTCATCGGGTAGTCGCTGCGTGGTGATTTCCAGCGCTGTATGTGTTGCGCATGAATAGACAGCTTCATCGCATCATCAGCATCGGGGCTGTAACGTTGCAGCATGTCTGACATGCGGTGCGAGTAAAGCAGCTCTTTCGGCTGATCGCTATTGTTACTGGTTTCCAGGTTAGGGTCTTCGCTATTTGCTGCGTCGATGAGCCCTATGGCCATATCGAATTGATCTTGTGTCATACCGTTTTTACCAGGCGGAAAATTAAAGGGAAGCTATAAGGTTTATTGAATGGCTGGAAGAATAAACGGCTAACAGACAAAAATCAATCAAGCCGGCCCCTGAGAACCCCTGATTAAGTCCATCCTCAGGTTTATAACACAACACCCCTAATCGCATGTCTCGTGAATAAACAGCTTGAGCCCAGACTTAATTAGAGATTCTCTTGTATTACTTGTATAAAACCTACCGCCTGCTGTTTATTGAATGCATAAATAATACTTATAAATCTATACCTTACAGGCGAATTGCTTGATTAATTCACATACTGGTATATCTTTATTATAAACAATAAATACTTGTTTATTATAACAAAAAAAAGTGAATTATAAAGTATGTCGATACTACTTCCGGGCGAAACGTAATTAATCTAAATATTATGTATTGTAATAAAAAGCCGTCAAATTTAGTGCTTATTGGCCTGTCAGCAGCAAGCTTACTGCTTTCTACATCAGGTCAAGCCGCCACGGCACCCGCTTCAGCACCTGAAACTATATTTCAAATCTATAATCTTGCCGTTGAAAACGACCCCCTGTTAAGCGCAGCCGTTTACGTTTTCAACGCCAGTAAAGAGAACACGGAATATGCCAGGGGCGGTTTATATCCTGACATTAACTTAATTGCTGAATTAGGTCGTACCCGTGAGGATGTTGTTGTTACCGATGGTGTTGGCGCATCCGGCTTAACTACCTTTAACAGCAACAAGGCCCTGTTGCGTCTAAAGCAACCGCTTTACCGCAAAGATCTGTTTTCAGAAATAGATATCGCAGATGCTGAAAGCCAGGCAGCAAACAGCGAATATAAACTGGCTAAACAAAACCTGATTATGCGTTTAACAGAAGCTTATTTTGCCGTGTTGTATGCTGTAGACAACAGGACATTTGCAAATGCAGAAGAACACGCCATAGGCAGACAACTAAAGAACATTAAACGGCGATATAAAGTCGGCAAAAGTACCATAACCGACTTACAGGAAGCACAGGCTTCGCACGATTTAGCCACCGCCGAAGTCATCATTGCACAGAATGATTATGAAGATTCTCTTGAAGGTTTAACCCAGTTAACCGGCTTAGAACATTCAAATATTGCAGGACTTTCTGCTGATTTTGTGCCAGGCAAACTGGAACATACCGATTTAGATTACTGGGTCAAGCTGGCTGAGGACAATAATAAAAAACTACAGGCTGACCGTCATACTATACAGGCATTGAGATACGAAATAGAAAATAAAAATTCAGGGCATTATCCAAAACTTGACCTGGTCGCAAGATACCGTTTAGAAGAATCCGGCGGGCGCTATGGTGATAGTGAGACAGACGACAGGTCAATCATGCTGCGACTGGATATACCTATATACCAGGGCGGACGGGTAAGCTCTAAATCTCGCACAGCCAACATTAATCTCAACGAGGCTATACATCGCCTGCGCAACACACATCGTTCTGTCATGCGTGAAACACGAAAATCTTACCGCACAGTGATATCATCGATAAAACGTATCAGTGCATTAAAACAGGCAGTGCTCTCTGCAGAAACAGCATTAGCAATGATTACAAAAGGATATAAAGTAGGTACTAGAACAAATACCGATGTGCTATACGCACAACGAGAAGTATATAAAGTACACCGTGATTATTCAGCTGACAAATATAAGTATACAATCAACTTCATTCTGCTTAAAAACCTTACCGGCACACTCTCACAAAACGACCTGGCTTTTATTGATAAGTGGTTTGTAGCAAGTGGTTTTAACAACAAAAAGTAAAATCCTTTAAATAGAAGACAGCCTATTCAAACCTGATGAACCGCTGATAAAGTACACTCTCTGTCATTCTGAGCGACTAATTTGTCTGGAACAAATTGAACAGCTATGCTGACCCGAAGGGCGAAGGGCATGATGCCCGTAGTAATCCGAAGAATCTTTTACCACTGCGCTATCAAATAGTTACGGAGTATAAGATCTTTCGACTTCGCTCAAGATGACACTTAATCAGAGCTTCCCTAAGTGTTGTTATTCAAACCTGAGCTAACAGATTTACACCCATATGTTCATTGCTGCCCCATTAACTTAGCTAAGTTGTCTACAGCCCTTATACTGCCTGTTTGAGACTATATTTATACTCTCTGAGACTAATGGCACTTACTTAAGCCGAAATGTTATTAATTCAGCAAATTCGTCATTGCGAGGTACGAAGCAATCTCTTGCAGATAGGCACCAGACGCTAGTAGATTGCCACGCTACCGCTCGCAATGACGGGAATTTCGGCTTAAGTAAGCAGCATTACTATCAGAGACATGAAGTGGGACCCGTCTCCTGAAACACGCTGCCCAGGAAGATAAATACATAGCGTCACTGTAGGCTCGGATGCCGTCCGACCACCATAGAGGGTGGTCTTAATCAAAGCTTCCCTAAGTTATAGTTTTTATTTGTTTTACTGTATCTGGAAACAGTAACAATTCTACCGCCTTAACATCAACCGGTTTACTTAACAGGTATCCCTGTAACTCATCCACTGCTAATTCCTTAATGTAAGCATACTCTTCCTGAGTCTCGACACCTTCGGCGACCACCTTAACACCTGTGGCGTGAACCATTTTTACAACGCTTGAATAGATTATTCTTGAGCGGGTATTTTTCATTGCTTCTAATAAGAAGCCTCTGTCCAGTTTCAACCAGTCCAGTTTCAAATTGCCGAAGTAACTTAATGAGGAATAACCGGTACCGAAGTCATCAAGTGTGATAGTTACACCATGAAAACGTAATTCTTCAATCAAACGACAAGCCGCTTCCTGATCGACCATAATCGTAGATTCTGTAATTTCAATTTCCAGGTTACAGGCATCAAGGCCTGACATTTTCAATGAGTTCAGCACATTATCCAGAAAATCTGCATCAGCAAACTCTACCGCAGAGACATTAACTGAAGTACGAATATTTGTTGCTCCCATATCAACCCATAGTTTTGTTTGTTTACAGGCATCTAACAAACACCATTTACCCATATCCAGAATCATACCGGTCTTTTCAGCTGCGGGTATAAAGGCATCAGGGAATACCATTCCTTTAGTAGGATGCTGCCAACGAATTAGTGCCTCAATACCTACAATATCTCCCGACTCCATTTCAAGTTTAGGCTGGTAATATAAAACAAACTGTCGCTCTTCTATTGCATTATGCAAATCAATTTCAACTTGCATTTGCTCCTTAATCTTGCTGTTATCCAGTACTGAATACAACTGATAATTATTCCTGCCTGTTTGTGTTTTTGCCAGTTTTTGCGCACGCCTGGAATTTATAACTAATGTTTCCGAATCAGACCCATCCTGTGGAAACATCGCAACACCTATACTGGTTGTTACATAAATCTCATTTCCTGAAACTTCTATCTTGCCGGCAAATTTAGTTTGTATACGTTTTATAACGTAACGCAAAGAGTCAAGGTCTTCCAGGCCTGTCAACAACAAAGCAAACTCATCATCTCTTAAGCGTGAAAAAGAGGGCCCTGCCTGCCCTGCCGATAGCAATGAAGCAACCGTGTCAGAACGTCTTAAGATAGTCTTCAGGCGATGGCCTACCGCAAGTAAAAAATCATCACCGATGGCCTTACCCATAGTGTCATTAATGCGACTAAACATATCGATATTCAGCGTCACTACTGCCATTAATTTTTTATTCCGTTCTGAATATGCTATCGCCTGATTAACACGATCCATAAAAACAATCTTAGAAGGCAGTTTTGTTATAGCATCTATAGCTACTGCATCTAAATCATCAGGCTTTTCCAGTTCACTAAGTTTATTCTGCAATGCTTTTACTTCACTTTCTAATAATGAAATTTTGCCTTTATCTGCTTTATCAGGATGACTGTCTTTCAGGTTTTTATCGTTAATATCAATCACAACCGCTTCATTAACCCTGGGTACGACATTATCCTGCTGCCATCTAATAACTCTATTTCGACCATTTTCTTTTGCGACATACAGTGCTTTATCCGCCTGTTCCAGGATTTGCGAACAATTACTCACTGTATCTGACTTACATGACAAACCAAAACTGGCGGTAACTGTAACTTTCTCTTTGAAAAAATCTTTACTGGTTGATTGAATAATTCGTCTTAACCTTTCTGCTACATCAGCCGCTATATTCATATCCGAAAAAGGTAGAACAATACAGAATTCCTCACCACCATAACGGCCAACAATCGCATTTTCATACTCACAATGATTATTTAACACATCGGCAATTAAACGTATCACTTCATCACCAATGGTATGGCCAAAACGGTCATTAATAGATTTAAAATGATCTATATCTAACATTATGCAAGAAAGGGGTTTTTCTGTTTTCTCAGCCTCATCATAGACAGTTTCAAACAAATCAAAAAAGGCACGGCGATTATAACAACCTGTTAATGAATCCCTGGTAGCCAATATTTCCAGCTCAGAATTCTTACGTTTGATTTCACATTCATTTTTTTGCAGCCTGTTAACTGCATTTTCAAGTAATACGTTATTCTCATGCATATCCGTCACATCATTAAACGTTACCAGTGCTCCACGTGTACTGCCTTTATCATCATGTATAGGTGCACAATTTGCTGAAAGTGACCTGACACCAGATTCACGTGTCGAAAGTTTAAGTGCAACATTAATTTTGTTAACATTCTCTTTAATGGCAGATGCCCATGGCATATTGCTGTCTGCATCTTGCTGTTCTTGATTGATATACTTCCACTTAAGAGAAGACGCATTTATACCCAGTAAATCATCAGCTTTTTTATTAATTTTTTCAGCAAAAGCATTGTTGGCCATGATTATCTGTTCTTTATCATCAATAATCATAACGCCTTCTGAAAGCGTATTAAACGCTGTTCGTACTCTATCCGGCACAACAGATTTAGGGTCCAGCACTTTTAACGTTCTTCTAAGAATAAACAAAAAACCTGCAAAAGAGCCAAAGGCGACAAACAATAATATGCCCACTATTGAATCAGTTAAAAAAGCAAACAGACCATCGCCATAAATCGATTTAAACTCAACCCTTATCGAACCCCATTGTTCAGCCGCTGCAAAAATGGGAACAACAACAATATCATCTGTTGACTTCGATTCAACTGCATCAAAATCATTTTCCTCACCCTCAACGAAGTCACCATATTTTGCAATACTAGTACCATCAACTTTACGCATTGATGCTGCTACAACATCCTCGTTTCTTTCTACAAAAGCTTCCAGTGTTATTTTAACAAGATCAAATTCTGAGCGTGATGCAGCCACAGAAGCTTGAACAGCCAGTGCCTCAGAGATTTTTTTTCTAAAATCAAGCGTCATTGCGTCTTTCTTGGGTATAAGGCCAAACAAATCCGCAATTAGAATTACGCTTAAAGTAAACATGACCAGTCCAAAACTGACTCTTACCGAGGGACTTATTTTCATCGCCGTACTACTCCCCAATTCCCGTGTGATCAAACAATTTATCGACATCAATCTGTTTTTTTATTTTTTCTTTCAACGCTCTAACTTTCCTTAGTTCCTCAAGCGAGGTTGGAATTTTATCTTCCGTTACCCTTTCTTTGTCTTCATCATCATCCTTATAGGTTAACAATGGCAATGGATCATATCCTTTCCATAAAGGCATGGTAGATAGTAGACCAGCTACCAGGGCACCACTACGTAATACCCAGGCCACCACACCGGCAGTTAATGCAACGCCAGAACTTGATACAGCAGCAGCGCGGAACTCAATATTAGAAATTTTTTCTTCAATAGTCTCACCCGTTTCCTGTTGCATTTTATCAATCGCAGTCCACAATGCGTCAATGGCTTTAACCTGTATCTCTGCATAACTACGCGCAGTACTAAAATCTACTTTACTAACTTCAGGTTCTTCATCTGCCACATAAGTATCGACAATTTCTTCGGTATTTTCGACACCCTCTTTTTCTACTACAGGTTCTAATGTTAATACTGGTTGTTGCTGCTGAGGTGTACTACTGCCACCAATGAACCTAATGCCTTCATCAACAGTCGTATTGGATAAGGTAACTGGTGTAACTGACTCTTCAGGCGTGGCTGACTTTTCTGGTTCTATAGTTACTTCTGGCTCTACCGGTTCTTCAGAAGCTCCTAATACTACTTCGACAACGAAACTAAAACTATTGCCTGTAATACTCCCCCCTGCTCCATCTGAAATCGTGAATCCAAACTGGTCATTATTGGTAGTTCCGCCAGGCTGGTAACTCACCTTGTTATTAATAATATCCTGTTCAG
>Ga0164315_10002201_pt1 | contig 14904 bp, 14 predicted proteins | sample GuaBasSedimGuay6_FD_113737 | JGI IMG/M metagenome (GOLD analysis project Ga0164315, IMG submission 113737) | Subseafloor sediment microbial communities from Guaymas Basin, Gulf of California, Mexico - Guay6, Core 4569-2, 0-3 cm | ecosystem: Environmental > Aquatic > Marine > Hydrothermal vents... | reverse complement strand
TGTGGCGCAAATTCAAGTATGCGCAAGTTAGCCGAGATCACAGGGCTGCAGAATTAGCCGATGCTTTGGATCAGCTTTGTATGGCCCGGATAGCCCATAAGGTTTATCACACAGCGGCCAATGGCGTACCATTGGGCGCTGAAGCCAATCATCGATATTTCAAGGCCTTATATCTGGATGTTGGTTTGATGTGTGCGGCCCTTCGTCTCAATATTCTGGATCTGGCGAAAGAGGACCTGACCCTGGTGAATAGCGGCGCGATCGCTGAGCAGTTTATTGGTCAACACCTGCTCTACAGCGGCCCATATTATGAAACACCGGCGCTATACTATTGGGTTCGTGAGGCCAAAAGTTCGGCGGCTGAAATTGATTACCTGATCACTTATGGACAGCAGGTAATTCCTGTTGAAATCAAGGCCGGTACTACGGGTTCGCTAAAATCACTTCATCAGTTTCTAAAAGAAAAGAAGCATAATTTTGGGTTGCGTTTCAATGCGGACGTACCCAGTTTATTAGGGGCTACCACGACATTGACCGATAAAAGCACCATTAATTTTGAGCTGCTGTCCCTACCGCTATATATGGTGAACCAGGGGCAGCGATTACTGCGCTCCTATTTTGAAGACAGGCTTTGACGAAATTATTGGGGCCGGATACATTTTCTGCGTTGTGCCAGATTAATAAAGACCTTATAAATCAGGAATGAATCTTTTAATCCGATCGCCTCAGAATAATGATTTCACGAGGCCCTATTGGTATTAGTCGTTCAACTGTAAAGTGTTTTTCTGGTTCATAACCCGGCACCTTGCCAAAGGCAATGACATACTTATCATCCCGTACCCACTTGGCCTGATCATTGTCATAGCGTGGATCATAGCCATAGAAGCCATTGAATTCGAAACCGCTGTCAATGGAGTCATGGTCAAGTTGGTGTTCGGTTTTTACCCAATTCGTGGCATGCATTCGCGTGCGATTCCATTTCATATAGTCATGCGCCAGGGCCACTGAAAAGAGAGCAAAGACAGGGATCAGCAGCAGGGAGGTCAGTCTCAGCAATGGTGGGTTTTTTTTATGAATGATGTTTCCCCGCATCGATACCAGCGCAAACACGAAGGGCAACAAAAACAACAGATAGCGGTCAAAATAGTCAGTTAAAACTAACGGTGTCAGATAAGCTGCCATCAAAATCCATAAGAAAATTTCATTCCAGTGTGCAACAGCAATTTTGCGTAAACTTCGGGACCGGTTTGGGAAGAGACCTCGCAACATCATGGCAAGTCCATGAGCCAGCAATAAGGCCCCCAGCACGCTCAATGCCGTTATGAACTGCAATATGCCTTGTGGTATTGCATCCAGATGAGGCAATTTCAGGGCATAGACATCGCGCAAGGTGAATGGGCCAATCCCATAGGTAGTCAATAAATTTCCACGTACGGGCATCGAGACATTATTAGCCAGTAAAGTGACTGTGATGATTGAAAGGAATATTCCGGTAATGATCCAGAAAAACGTCTTGTTTATTCCCAGGAAGATTTTGTCACCACACCTTATATATAAGGCCAGCATCATGGGTATCGAAAAAAGCCCCAGATACAAAAGCATGCTCCCGGCACTGCTAACATAAAAGACCAGGTCAGCGTATTCGCTGTCAAACAAGCCGATAAAATTACTGTTCAGGCGGTCTTGTGACCATGTCATTGCATGTGGCAGGTTGTCATTAATTTTCAACCACTTAATGTAGCAGATATAAATGACGGAGCTGACAGCAAGTGGAGATAAACAGACCGCAAAACGTTTTATCGACATGGTCAGGTTAAAGCGGGCGGCATATCCAAAAAGAAACGCCAACGGAAGGGCCAGCGCTATTTGTCTCAGCAATAGTGCTGTAATAGCAAAACACATGCCCAACATGAGGTCTGGAACGGAGTCCTGTTCAATGGCCCGTAACAGAAAAAAGGCCGACCAGACAGACAGAGCCAGGAATGGCACATCGGTCATAAAGGAGTTGGACAGCACAATAAACAGGGGGTTGACCATTAAAACACATGTGCCGGTAATCGCAATCCAGGTTTCCTTGCTCAAACTCAGCAGCAGGTAGTAGCAACCGGTCAGGGCCACAAGACCCAGGAGGATGGTGGAAAACCTCAGTACATCAAAAGAAAAACCGAATAACTTGACCCATAAAGCGCCCCATACCACCTGCGACACCAGCGTCATCGCACCCCAGCCCAACAGGTGAAATTCACCATCCTCAACCAGTGAAAGCACACTCCGGGCGTACGCCCAGTCATCGTTGATCGGGAAATCCCCTATCGGATTTACCAGAACAATCAAAATGATGTAGCTCAAACTGATCAGTAAGAGATGTATGGGTGTTTTTACCTGCATCAGGTTCCCTGTTAACTAATTGTTCGCAAATGACCGGGCACTTGTTAGTATCACACAAAATAATCAGTACCCAGGTAAAAAATTCTCATGATGAATCCTCTGATTTTTGTCCACGCCTTGATTGCCGAGGCCGGCTTGTTCGCCTTCCTGTGGGTCCTGGTGGAGTTGTTGAATCCAACCGAAACCAGGATCAGACGAGCAAAAGTTGCTGCGGTTTTCGGTCTTGCCTGTTTGCTCACCGCGTGGCTTGCGGGTGGGTTTTATTATGTAGAAGTGTACGGGTCACAGATAAAACCGGTTATAAAAGGCAGTGATGCGAAGTGGGTACATAGCATCGTTATGGAGGTGAAAGAACATGTATTCCTTTTCCTTCCGGTCCTGGCAACGGTCGTGGTCACCATGTTGTACAAGTATGGTGAGGGACTCATAAAGAAAAAAGATGCCCGGCTAACTGCAGTTCTGCTTGCCGGTTTGGTTTTTTTGCTTGGTTTCTCCATCGCCGGGATGGGTGCCATCATCTCCTCGGGTTACAGGTTTGCACTGGAGGCTGGTCTCGTATGAATCCAAAAGCATTAACACGGGCAGCAGCGTTCACTATTGCATTGATCGCACTGGCCACCATCGGCAGTGAATTATTTGCTTCATTCAAACAACTCCTGGGCTCCATAGGTGGTCACCACTGGATCGGCAAAAGTGTGCTCTCGATTTTCTTTTTCGGGATACTTTACCTGGTCTTTGCCAGGTTCTCTGATGATGAATTGTCTTTGCGGGATACGTGGTTGTTGATCGGAACGGTCATACTGAGTGGATTGGCGATTTTGATTTTTTACGTACTGCATGCCTGACACGTCTTTATACAGGAGATTCATTGAAAAATCAGGGGGTTGAGGACTGTTCGCGAGTGGCGGGGAAGATTATTCAGGGCAAAAAAAGGCCGCCCTATTAATGCCCGGTGTCGATGCGCTGTGGATCGCATCTCGGGGAGAGATTCAGGACGGCAGCATTAGAATACTCTTGTTGGTTGATTTTTAATTGATCCAGATCAATAAATGCCGTTTTGATTGTGCACGAGTTCCCATATCGGGAAAGCGACCCTGACGCATCAATCAAAACGACAGTTTATTTTATACCGGTTGACCATTTGCTGTTCAGGAAAATGAAACAGTGGTTATTCAAATCACAATCCCTTCGACATCATTCGAAATCAAGGTGCCTGCTTCACCCGTCATGATATCAGCCAGATCGGATAGCCGACCGATGGCGCTGCAGTTGCTGGTATCGCGGACAAACTCGCAGGCCCCGCACACCTTTGGCCCCATTGACCAACCCTCTTTCTGCTGCAGTATCTCCGCCTCTTCCCTGTCATAAACCGGACCCACCGGCTTGACCATTATTTTCAAACGCCTGTTTAACAACATCATTTGAAGCCAGTGGAAATATAAGGAATGACCGCTGCCATCCTGTTCAAGGATGTAAATATTCAGGTAATTGGCTATATTATTGATCCGTGATGCCCTTTACCACCCCAAAGATGTGGGGTCGGAAAAAACCCTCTTTGATGTTAGTTTAATAGATGAGGCTCCGGGGTTTTATGAGCGAAAACCAGACAAGGTTTCAAACTATGAAAATTCGAGTGATTGTTCCTACCACTGCAGATGAACATATCATTGCAGAACAGGAAAAATTCCAGGAGATTGCACGCTCTGATACTGAAATATCAACAGTTGGCCTGGCATGTGCCCCAGACACCGTCGAGAACGACTTTGATGTCGCTTTATCACTTCCCAGTATTCTTGATGAGGTGAGAAAAGCCGAAAGAGAAGGCATGCAGGCTGCGATCATAGACTGCATGTCGGATCTCGGCGTACAGGCGGCCAGAAGATTCTCATGTATTCCTGTGATGGGGCCGGCAGAAGCATCGATGCACTATGCGACTTTGCTTTCCCACAGTTTTTCAATCATAGGGGTTATTCCAAAGGATCGTGTTTTTTATACCCGCCTGTTGAGACGCTTCGATCTCGTCGACAGGTGCGTATCAATACCGGTCGTTGATGTTCCGATACTTGAAATTCTCGAGTCCGATGATCCGACCAAACTGGTTGATGCCTGTTTTGATGCGTCCTTAAAAGCCATCCGGGAAGATGGTGCAGCAGCAATCATCCTGGGTTTCGCCGGTATGCCCGATGCCGTGAGTTCACTGCAAGGCAGGTTGGCCGACAGCGGGTACGACATACCGGTTATCGACCCGACACTGGTTACCCTTAAATTAGCGGAGTGCCTGGTTGATCTGGGTGTAATGCACAATGACTAAACCAAAAAAGACATTAAGACAAAAGGAAACCAAGTTGAAAATCAGAATCCTGGCGCCCTGCAGCGAAGATCAATCCACACTTGAGCGACTGCAACACCAGGCTACCCTAATCAGCCATGTCGATTCGAATCCCAGCGTGGTCTTTTTACCCGAAGGACCTGCCCTGGATGCTCCTGTGCATGAAGTTATCGCGTTCCTTCCTGAGCTCGTACATCAAATTCAGGCCGCTGAAAAAGCAGGTGCCGACGCAGCGGTCATCGCCCACTATCTGGATCCTGGCCTGGATGCGGCTCGGGAATTGGTCTCAATTCCTGTGATTGGAGCAGGACACACAACATTCAGACTGGCCGCGACATTGGCGCGCCATATATCAGTCATTACGCCTGTGCGTTCTCACCTGGGCCCGATTGAAGATATTTTTGCTGATGAAAGTCTGTTGAACAGGTTGGTTTCTATCAAGTTGATTGAAGGCTTTCAAAAAGATAGCAAATATTGTCCCAGGAGCTTGCTTGAACTGGCACAGGAAGCTGTGGAGATCGACGGGGCAAGACTAATCGTGCTGGCACTGCCGGACTATAACGACTGGGCTGACCAGGTAAAAGAACGTTTAGCCATACGCGGCAATCCGGTACCTATTCTTGATCCTGTTAAGGTAGCGATCAAACATGCGGAAAACATCGTAGAGATGGGTATGTCACAAAGTAAGCTCACCTATCCCACACCTGAAATTCGAATTTATGACGGTTGTCTTGATTTTTAACCCAATTCAGTCATTGAACTGAACACGTACAGCCCTTGCGGGCTGTACTGACCCCCCCCTACTTAAGAACAGTATCCATCACTTCAATCATTCTGCTTATATCATTCTCATCGTTATACAGGTGGGGCGATACACGGATACTGTCGCGGAAAGAAACAAAAACCATCTCGTCTTCGAGTTTTTGTGCCAGCTTTTCCGAATCCTTGCCAGGGAAATACATGGACAAAGTTGATGATCGCCCGGCGTCCGGGGTCAAGGTTACCGCACCGCGCTTCGCCAGCTCCTCCTCGAGAATCGCGTTCAGCGCCATATTGTGTTCAAGAATTTTATCGATACCAATGCTATTCAAGTGCTCAATGGCTTTAGCCAGACCGACAATACAGCCGTAGGCAACGGTACCTGCTTCAAAACGCCTTGCCGAGTCATGGTAAACCAGCCGGTTGGTATCAAGGTTCCAGATGTTCTCATGGCTACGCCAGCCCACGATGCCCGGATCCAGTTCTTCTTGTAGCGCGGGTGCCACGTACATAAGGGCAGCGCCAAATGGGCCGCACAACCACTTGTAGCCACCCGATACAAGCACGTCCACTTTTGAATCCTGCACATCAATAGGTACCTGGCCTGCTGATTGGGTGGCATCGATAACCACGCGTGCACCATGTCTGTGGGCTTTTTCGGTGATGCGCCTGAGGTCATAGGTCTGGCCAGTTTTGAATTCAACATGTGATAAGGACACAATTGCGGTCTGGTCATCAATCAGGGATAACAATTCATCGACATCGATGCGGGATCTTTCATCCTTTTTTGCCAGTCGAACCTCACAGCCGACATGACGTGCCACACGCGTCCAGGGATAAAGCGTGGTTGGAAACGCTGCCTGGGTTCCAACAATCACCTGATCCTTTTTGGGCACCATTGCCCAGGCTACCGATGACAATAGCTCGGTGGTACTTGAACCACCCGCGATATCCGCTGGCTGTGCACCAAAAAGTTCGGCGCCCGCAGCCCGTAAGCTGTTAAACACCTCACGCTCAGGGCGTTCTGAGAAATTTACCGTGCCATTATCAGCAAGATCCTGCTGCCAGGCCTGGGTCGCATCCGCAGCACCACGGTACATTAATGCAACTGATGCTGCATTGAGGTAAGTGTATTTCTTGCATGCAGGAAAATCCTTGGCTTCTGATAATCTTTGGATACTCACTTGTCACTCACTCCTGTGTTTGAAACTTGTTACCCATGTACTTAAGCAGTAGATACGTGGTGCTTGTAACGATGAGAGAATCGATGGAAGAAAGGCTGGTCATCGAGTAATAGCCTTCGGCAGAAAAATAATACGCAGTGACACCAATCAACAATGCAGTCATCGCGGGTATTGATACCGGACTACCGTCAGATATTTTTTCAAAATCGTATTTCTGTTTTTTTACGATGTAGTAATCTGACAAATAAATACTACCGGCAGGGATAAAAACAAAAGACATCAACTCTAAAAAGGTGATGAAGTGATCCATAATTCCGGCAATGGCCAACAGTGTTCCAACCACGCCGGAAACCACTTCCAGCTTCCACTTCTTCACGTTCAACAAAATTGATGACAAGCCCAGTGAACAGGAATATAAATTAATTGTGTTACTGATCCAACTCGATGCAATAACCAGCAAAAAAGCAAACAAACCCAGGCCCGATTCCAGCATGATCAGCAGGATGTCGTCATTCTGATAGGCGATTGCCGCCATTGCCGCACCGACATAAACAAAGGGCTGGGCAATCAGCAAAGGCACAGATGTTGCAATGAAAGAATCGAGTGGCGTTTTGGCGTAGCGCGTGAAATCCGGCATGGCAATCATCATGGAAATCAACGAACCGATGGCGGCAGATATTGCAATACCCACGGTTATCTCACCAGATGGTTCAAAGGCCATCAGTTCTGACCAGGTCGTAATCTGGAAAACCTTGTAAATAACCAGCGCCAGGGTCAGTGCCATGATTGGCGTTAACCAGGAAGCAATGGTATCCAGGCCCTTGAAACCAAAAATTGCTGTAGCGGTCATGACCACACCGCCAACAATCATATAAGTCCATTTCGGCAGCGAGATATTGAACTCTTGTTGGGCCAGACCCTGTGCACCATCACCCAGCAAGTCCAGGGTGACACCGAACCACCCGAGCAGGGAAACCGCCAGGATGAGGTTGATGACAATTGCACCTTTCATGCCAAACGAGAACTTCATCAACATGTACGAACTCAGCCGCACCTTGCTTCCTGCAATGCCGGCAATGGTCCCCACTGTGACAAGAAATAATGAAGAAACCATGGTGACATAAATCGTATTCCTGACACCTATGGCCAGACCAAAAAGCACCCCTGTGAACATTGACAGCAACGAGAGTACCAATCCGGCGTTAATCAACGCGATATGAAACCCATTAGTGGTGAGATGTTTGGGAACCGGTTTGGTCGAATAGTCTTCAACCAAATCTTCAATTGATTTGGCCACCTGGCTATTTGCCCCCTGGAGAGATCAACAATTTCCCAACCCGTCTTGTGGCTTTCTGTTGATATTCGAAGGCATCTTTAAACTCTTCGATAGGAAAGACCTTTTCAACAAATGGTCTCAGCTGACCACTCTTAAGACCGTCGTAGCAAAACTTAAGCCCGCGCTCACGCCCTTCCTTGTCATAAATATAGTTGTAGAGCGTATAGGGCATGAATACGACCGCTTTTTCCGTCATTTGCATTTCGGGTAAGGTGGTTTCTGTCGGGTCCATACCGCCATAGAGGAAGACAATGGCGTTTTGTGCAAATGCATCGGCATATTCCTGCACAATGGCACCGCCAACAGGATCATAGATGATGCGCACACCCTTGCCACTGGTAAACTCCATAATGCTCTCGGACATATTACCGTCCGTCTGGGCAATCACATGGTCAAAACCGATTTCTTTTAAAAACTCATGATTGTTGGTAGAGCGACTGGTGCCGATGGTTTTTGCACCCACCATCCTGCAAACTTCCATCGCCGCGATACCGGCACTGCTGCTGGCGGCCGTGATCAACACATAGTCATCGGGCTTAATCCCGGCATCGTCAAAAAGCGGGTAGTAAGCGGTCAAGTAAGCAATCCAGACACTGGAGGCTTCATCCACAGACAGGTTATCGGGGTAGTGCGTTACAAAATCGGCTGGAACAATGGCAAATTCGCCCGCGATACCAAAACCCGCATTCATCCACGGCAGCGAGGACACTTTGTCACCGACCTTAAACCCGGTGACGCCTTGCCCAACTGCATCGATCACGCCCGAACACTCGTCTCCGAAACGGGCTGGCAAGGTGCCCAGGGAAAAGGTGTACTCGTCCTCAAACATTTCAAAATCGCCATAATTCAAGGCAAATCTGTCCACGTTAATGCGAACTTGCCCGTGACCGGGCTCAGTAACTGAAATATCGTCCAGCCGAATACCATCAAGCCCTTTATACTCATGAAGTCTCAGTACTTTAGCCATGGTCTCAATCCCGCCGTTTAGCCGATATCAATATCTTTCCACGTCTTGTGGTTGCAGATTTCTGATGCGCAAATGCCCGCATGAAATCTTCAATAGGAAACACTCGCTCAAAGTAAGCTTTCAGTTCACCGCTCTTAAGTGCGTCGTAGCAAAACCTGATTCCCCGCTCCCTAGCCTCTTTGTCATAGATATATTGATAAACCGAATAAGACCGGATAAAGGCCCGCTTCTGGGTCAGGATGATTTCCGGGAGCACGGTTGGACGTGGGTCCATATTGCCATAGATGATGACTTGAGGGTTCTGCGCAAGTGCATAGGCATAGTCGCGCAATATGGGCCCGCCGATGGGATCATAGGCCACATTCACACCCTTGTCGGCAGATAGTTCCATAATGGTTCCGGCCATCTTGCCGTCGCCCATCTCGTAATCACTTTGGGCAATCACATAATCGAAACCGGCTTCCAGCAGGAATTCATCATTATTATGTGTGCGACTGGTGCCAATGGTATAAGCGCCCACCATTTTGCAGATTTCCATCGCCGCCAAACCGGAACTGCTACTGGCTGCTGTGATCAACACATAATCGCCTGCCTTGATATTTGAGATATCGAATAGGGCAAAGTAAGCAGTCATGTGGCGACCCAAACGCTACAGGCCTCTTCCACGGAAAGATTCTCCGGGTAACACGCAACAAAATCTGCGGGCACGATCGCAAACGCCCCGTTTACCCCGTAGCCCTCGTTCATCCACGGCAAAGTACAGACCTTGTCACCCAGCTCAAAACCGGTAACACCAGGCCCGATGGCGTCGATCACACCCGCACACTCATCCCCGAAGCGGGCCGGTAACTCCATGGAAAATACATACTTGTTTTCGAATAATTCAAAATCACCGTAGTTCAGGGAAAAGGCATCCACATTAATACGCACCTCATTCGGCCCGGGCTCGCTAACAGGAATATCATCGAGCCTTATGCCGTCCACGCCCGTGTATTCGTGCAGTCTCAGAACTTTAGCCATGCAAAGCAGACTCCTGTTTAACAACCTCTTTTGCAGCGAATAGAAAAAAACGAATGATCGTTGCCGTCTTGCTTTAAGGAGGCGGGTGTTTAGCTTACTGGGTATATTATTGACCCTAGAGACTCCATACCACCCCAAAGATGTGGGGTATATGTTCGAAGATGTTGGGTATATGTTCTTTTCTGTACTTAGTTTCGGCCACATAATTTAAAAATATGCGTATCAACTCAGACTTTGACGGCGGCAACATTGAACTTGTTGCCATGGGCTCAGCCGACAATATTCAGCTCAATATCCAAAAGGATATTAACGCTGATTTTCGACAGGTTTTCTATTTTCAGGTACTGGGTGCCAAAAATCTGGACTGCACCTTTAAGATTATGAACGCCTGGCAGGTTGCCTACACCGAAGCGTGGCCGGGCACCACCGTGCTGGTCTCCTATAATGGCGAAGACTGGTTTCGCATACCCACTACTTTTAACGAAAAGGAATTGGAATTCAGCCTTAGCCCGGAACATGATTCTGTTTTTCTGTCCTTATTCACACCCTACAGCCTGGAAAGACACCAGATCACCATCAAGCGTAGTTTGAAAAGTGGTCGATGCAGAATGCTAAGCACCGGAAAATCTGTTGAAGGCCGGGGTGTGGAGATACTGGCACTGGGCCAGCCTGCACCGCAAAAGGCAAAAATCTGGGTCGTTGCACGGCAGCATCCCGCAGAAGCAATGGCGGAATGGTATGCGGAAGGACTGTTAGAAAGACTCTGCACCGCCAGCGACCCAACGACCCTGACCTTGCTTGAACAAGCCGAGTTCTACATAGTACCCAATATCAATCCGGACGGTAGCTTCCACGGCAATATTCGCACCAATGCTGCGGGCATTGATCTGAACAGAACCTGGCATGAGACATCCATGGAAAAAAGTCCGGAAGTACATTTTGTGCTCGGCCAGATGACTGAAATCGGTGTGGATTTCTTTCTGGATGTCCACGGTGAGGAGGAAATGGAGTACGTATTCCCCTGCGGTTGCGAAGGTAACCCGGGTTATAGCCCGAGAATTAAAGCACTGGAAAATAAATTCTACCGCGAATACCGGGTTGTAAACCCGGAGTTCCAGTGGCAACACAGCTACCCCATTGAAGAGCCCGGCATGGCCAACCTGAGCATTGCCAACAATCATGTCGGCCAGCGATTTGATTGCCTGTCGTTAGCCATTGAGATGCCCTTTAAGGATAATGCCAATGCACCGGACCCACGCAGAGGTTGGTCAACGCTGCGATCAATGAAATTAGGTGCGTCACTGCTGGAGCCCCTGCTAGCTGTGTTGGATGAACTTCGTAGTAGCGATTAATAAAGGCGTAACTCGGTAGAGTACTGGATTTTTAATCCGATGGTCGAAGGTTCGAATTCTACACAACCCATCATTTTTTCAAAGGGCTTTCCAGGTACATAAGTAACAGTTTATTTCGGCGCCGTGTGTCGGGCAGTTCAAAGGCTATTTCAATTGCTGCAGGTATTTACCAAGACTCTTCACTGGTTATGCCCCGTACCTTAGCTAACAAAAATTGCGTAAGGGAAACTCCAGAACTTCAGGTTATAAGGCAATCGTAAGGAATATTCAGTCCCTCGTGTAATTTTTTGATCATCGAAAGCGACAGGTTCCGCTTTCCATTCAGCACCTCGGATACACGCTCGCTTGTCCCAATATAAGGCTCTATGTCTTTGCGCACCAAACCTTTTTGCTCCATCAGAAACTTGATTGCTTCAATGGGGTTCGATGAAGGAATCGCATAGTGCTCGTCTTCATATTTCTCAATAATGAGCATTAAGACATCCAGTTCATCACCTTTTATTGAGCCTGCCCGGGCACCCCAAAGTTCGTCAATACGCCTTAAGGCGCGATTCAACTCACGATCATTTCTGATTGGTTTCAGTTTCATTTCAAACCTCAAATATACTCAATACTCTCAATCTCATCGTATTCTTTATGGGTCCCGACAAAACGGACAAGCATCCCATGGCGGGTGTAGTCCATGAGCACAACAATCCGGTATTTATTTCCGCATATATTAAATACGATACGATTATTCTTCAAAATGCTCACAGTGCGCAGATCAGCTTTCAGTTCATGCGGAGTATTCCATTTTGCCGCAGCACAATAGTTATACCATTCCGTCATTTGCTTCTTTGCATCCCGGTTCCGTGGATTGCGCTCCCAAAACCTCCTTAGTTTGGACTTCGCGACTACCCTCATCTGCACACTCTAACATACTCCCATTTTGGGAGTAAAATAAGAACCACACAGGAAGGCCCCACTTACGCATCGGGAGAACCAGTGTTTGTACGGTGCATCGTCGATTGAGACCTGGCGATTTTGAGGTTTTGACATATATTCAGCTTAGACAATACACCCGTTGGCTACCATGGCAAAAGCGGTAGAGTTTTGTAAGATTGGGTCTAAATGTGGCTGTCTGGAATAATCCCACAGGCTTTTCCCCCGTCTGGATAACATATGATTTTTTATAAGCGAGTTGATACAGCAATCTGCTGAAAGTCTTGTAGGAAATTGGCAGCAAGGGCGAGAGTGTAGCGATTAATAAAAGCGCCCATCGTTCAAAAATAATATACTGCATGTGTTTTGAAAACTAATGATGAAAATTCAGCCAAAACCCTGGATGTTGTTCTTGAGCTATTTTCTGCAATAGATCAGCCTGAATTTTCGAATTGTCTTCTGCGCCTGATCAACTCACTAGTGCCGGTGGACCACGTCATATTTCTTATCTTTCGAGAGAAAGGTACGCCCATTTTGTTGCACGACCAGATATCCGATGAAGAAAAAAGTAGTTTTTATAATATTTATATGAAGGGGGGCTATCTTCTTAGCCCTTACTACAAGAATTTCCTGAACAAATGCGATTCAGGTGCTTATGCACTCAAAAGCATTGCACCTGAAGGTTTTTTTGGAAGTGAATATTATGAGAGATACTACCTGCGGCCATTTGTGGGTGATGAAGTAGGCCTGTTGATCCACCTGTCCGAGGACGCTGCCGTTTTTTTGGGACTCACAAAATTGTCTGAAAATGGGGATTTCCTGAAAGAAGAATCTCAGCGGCTGAAAAATTTCCTTCCACTGATTGAAGCGGTGGTGAAAATGCACTGGGGAAAACTTGCCAGTGACACGACAATTGATAAGGTATCGAAAACGCTACATGAGCAATTCCAGTTGTCACTGAGAAATTTCGGCCGTTCGATTCTGACCGACAGGGAATACGATGTTGTCTACCTGATGTTACAGGGGCACTCCTCAAAATCTGCGGCCCGGGAGATCAATATCTCACCGGAAACCGAACGCGGATACAGGAAACAAATTTATGCAAAACTCAGTATCAACTCACTCGCAGAAGTCTACTCCATGTTTTTCTCAGCCATTTCCTGCAACAATATGGATATCGTGCTGGACCCTCGAAAAATAAGGCCCGAAACCCAGTAATCCCATCCTCCTGATAACCCCATCCCCCCCACAATGTGGGGTATTTTCCGGTCAAGAGTTACGCCAATATTTAAGGCACGCCAGGAGATAGCAATGGTATCCAATATTTCACGCCGTAGCTTCGTCAAGCTCGGCGTCTCGGCAGCAACGTCCATTTCGCTGGGACATTTAATCGGCCGTGAGGCACGAGGCACCACCCTTGTCCACAGAACCGTCGACATGGTCGACCATGCTGCTATCCATGATTTTACGGCAGCATTGCAGGGACAGGTGATCGCTCCCGGTGACCCCCTTTACGATATGGCCCGCCGTGTCTGGAACACCAAATATGATCGATATCCGGGCATCATTGCCCGCTGTGCCAACGCCACCGATATCACCCGCGCAGTGGAGTTCGCCCGTAGCGAGAACCTGCTGGTCGCGGTCAGAAGCGGCGGCCACAGCGGAGCCGGACACTCCACCTGTGATGGCGGCCTGGTCATTGATCTCGCCGAGATGACGGGGATGGAAGTTGATAAGGTGAATCGAATTGCCCGCGTCCAAACGGGTCTGCTTTGTGCGTACATTGATGCAATAAGCGCACCGCATGGATTGGCAATGGTGCTGGCAGCATATCCGACCGTTGGCCTTGGTGGTTTTACCCTGGGTGGTGGCGAGGGACTCTTGCAGAGAAAATATGGATTGGCATGCGATAACCTCATCAGTGCGGAAGTTGTCCTGGCTGATGGTCGTCTGGTCACGGCAAGTGCCCAGACCAACCCGGACCTTTACTGGGGAATCCGCGGAGGTGGCGGAAACTTTGGCGTTGTTACATCAATGCAATGTCGCTTACACCCGGTAAAGCGGTTGATATCAGGGGTATTGCTGTACGGCATTGCCCAGATGCCGGAGGTGCTGCGACGTTATCGTGATTTTGAACTGACCGCACCCGACGAAGTGGTGAGTGGTATGAGTTTCTCAAATTCAAGCGATGGGCCGGTGCTTGTCATCTTCGCCGATTATGTCGGTGACCCTGGTAAAGCGGAGTCTGCACTCGCACCATTACGTGCGATCGGTAAACCCTTCGAGGACACGATCGGGCCGAGATCCTACCTGGAAGTACAGGGCTCGTCAGTAGCGGTAGGTGGTATGCCTGGCCTGGGACGGGGTGGGCGCATGCCGGTGATGACTGACGAGACCATAGACCTGATAAGCACGATTGCCGCAGAGGCCCCACTGGATTCGGCTATTGACCTGTTCTATATGGGCGGGGCCCCGAGCCGTGTTGCCAGAAGTGCAACGGCTTACCCTCACCGGGATGCAGACTTCGACATTATTTTCATGAGCAGGTGGCCGAACGCCACTCAAAAGAATGCGGCGATCGAGTGGGTTCTCAATGCCTGGGAGGCCGTGAGTCCCTGTTGCCGGGGTGTGTATGTCAATGCGCTTGA
>Ga0164315_10002200_pt1 | contig 14909 bp, 8 predicted proteins | sample GuaBasSedimGuay6_FD_113737 | JGI IMG/M metagenome (GOLD analysis project Ga0164315, IMG submission 113737) | Subseafloor sediment microbial communities from Guaymas Basin, Gulf of California, Mexico - Guay6, Core 4569-2, 0-3 cm | ecosystem: Environmental > Aquatic > Marine > Hydrothermal vents >... | reverse complement strand
TCCCTGTTTCTGTCACTCATGGGACTGGTTGTCCTGAGTGTATTGATCTCGCTGGTTAACAACACATGGCGTATCCGCATCGAAGGTCTGCACAAAGGTGATACACCGGTACGGGAACGTGACCATGTGCTGGTACTGGGATGGAGTAACAAGGTTATTTCAGTCCTGCAACAACTGGCACTACTGCAACCCGGAGTCAAGGTAGTGATACTTGCGCCACGAGAAATTGATGATATGCAGGAGCAGCTTAGAGTCGCGGGGATCTATCGACAGCCAATCAAGGTCATTCTGCGCAGCGGGATACCCAGTAATCATGGTGAACTCGACCGGGTTGCCGTCAACTGCGCTGCCAGTGTCATCGTCCTCGCAACAGATGCCGATGACAGCGAAACTATCAAGACCATAGTGCTGTTGACTACACGACAAGACTGGTCAAGTGAACCACCGATCCTGACATCGGAAATTGCCATGGAGCAAAATTGTGAATTGGCGATGATTGCTGCCAAAAACCGACTGCACATTATTTATTCCAGTCGGGTGATCAGCAAGGTCATTGTGCAGACAGTCCGTAACCCCGGGCTGGCAAATGTCTATAGCGAGATATTTTCCCCGGCGGGTAATAGTCTCTATGTACAGAGTTTTCCTGGTTATACCGATCGACCCCTTGCAGAAATTGCATACAGTCTTGCCGATGCTATACCCGTTGGTATCTCGTGGAACGAAAAGCGTGATGGTGTTGTGCGACATGCTGTCGGGCTCAACCCCGAACCTGACTACGAGATTGCAGAAGATGAACAATTGGTACTTCTTACACGAGGTCTACCGGTGACCCAGTCAGACCACGAAAGGATTTCAGAGTCACAGATATATCAGCAAGGTGGCTCGGTGCCCCATGTGCCTGCCCGGGTACTGCTGATAGGCTGGACCGATATTCTTTACAATATTTTGCAGGAACTCGATGCACATGCCTTGCGTGGTACCGAAGTGACCATACTGTCTAATGTAAATCAGGATACAACACAGCAACGCATGGAAAGCCATCAGTTAAAAAACCTTAAAAACCTGACGCTGGAATTTCTTGAGGGTGATGCGGTAATACAATCAACCTGGGAAGATATTGATTTACAAGGTTTTCAGAGCATTGTCGTACTTGCAGACGGAACCGACGAGCAGGGAGGTGCAGATACACGCAGCTTACGCATATTGCTGCGTTTATCTGATCTGCGCAATCAACATGAATTACTTGCACATACCGTAGTTGAATTGCTGGATGATAATAATCGTGCCCTACTCACCGGCCTTGATGTGGACGATATCATTGTCAGTCCCGAAGTTGTCAGTGCACAGTTGGCACAAATTGCAGGTCAGGAGGTTCTCGCACCTATCTACCGTGAACTACTCAGTGCAGGTGGTGTTGAAATAAGCATGCGCCCTGCGGGTGATTATGTACAACTTGATACCGACTGCTGTTTTAGTGACATGATCTATGCCTGCCAGCAAAAAATGGAGATAGCACTTGGTCTACGTCTGGTGCGAAACGGTGGTGAACTATTATTGAATCCTTCCAGGCAGATTACCTGGCAGCTTGGCGAGCACGATAAAGTGATTGTACTCGCACAGCAAGTTTATCAGTAAGTAATATGTGCTTATACATACCTCTGGCATCGAAAACTGGTGCATTACGTGGTAGAGTCCGCGTCTTTTCCAGCAATTAGACTGCAAAAAGAACATTACAAACCCAATCACATTACAAACCCAATCAATACAAAAGGAAGTTAAAACAATGCATCATCAAAAAATATTCACTCACATTTGTACACTGCTAATTCTCACAGTTGGACTGGTAAGTTCCCCGGTAGTATTGGCAGGGGCATCCACACTCGCCAGCATTCAAAAAAGCGGCCAACTGGTATTGGGCACGTCCGCGAACATGCCACCAATGACCGGAAAAAATGAGGAAGGCAAGGTTGTCGGCTTCGATATCCATCTGGCACGTTTCATGGCTGACGGTATGGGCGTTGAACTGAAAATAAAGACCATGCCGTTCAATAAATTACTCTCCGCCCTGGAAAAAGGTGAGGTTGATGTGGTCATTTCCAACATGACAATGAACCCCAAACGTAATATGAGAGTTGCCTTTGTCGGTCCCTACATGACCTCCGGAAAGTGTGTTGTTACCAAGAAAGAAGGCCTTGCCAAGGCCAAGTCTGCAGAAAACCTGAATTCACCAGATGTCCGCCTGGCAGCGCTCAAGGGCTCGACCAGCGCCGATTTCGTCAAGGCCCTGTTGCCTGAGGCGACACTGACTTTGGTGGATGACTATGATGCTGCAGTCAGTTTGATGAACGAAGACAAGATCGGTGGTTTGATGACCGACTATCCAATCTGCCTTTCAACGATTCAGCGTAATCCGGATGCCGGTTTTGTTTCGCTATTTTCGTTGCTTAGCTATGAACCCATAGGTATTGCACTGCCCGCAGGTGATTCACTGTATATCAACTGGACAGAAAACTTTCTGGGTCGTCTGGCAGGTATGAAAGCTATGCAGCAGCTTCAAGACCGCTGGTTCGGTAAAGCCATGTCATCTGGTGCAAGTCAGTAAGCTACTCACTGAATAATCCACGGGGCAGAGTCAAACCATGCCCCGTGGATAACATCTACAATACTCAAGATAGCGCTGTTTTCGTTCAGGACAGAGTGGCGGGAATACGAATGGTGAATGTAGAACCTTCGCCCAATTTACTATGAATGCTGAGATCACCACCGAGTAACTCACAAAATCTTCTGGATATGGCCAGACCAAGTCCGGTACCACCGTAATCCCTTGTTGTTGAATTATCTGCCTGGGCAAATTCTTCAAAAATGTTCTCAACCTTGTCTTCTGCGATGCCGATCCCGGTGTCACTCACTGCAAATGATAGCCAGCCAATTCCATCCTGTTCACTGCGAGTAACACGCAGGGTGATGGTGCCCTCGTGGGTAAACTTGGCGGCATTGGAAAGCAGGTTAAACAGGGTCTGGCGCAGCTTGGTTATGTCCTGGTAGGCCATACCAATGTTCTTGCCACGTTTAATGGCCAGAGAATTTTTGTTCTTCTCCAGTAAAGGATGTGCGGTAGCACTGACTTCATCGATCAACACGTCCAGGTCAATCTCTTCAGCAAAGGTTTCCATCTTGCCAGATTCAATCTTCGACAGGTCGAGCACATCGTTTATCAATGACAGCAGGTGAGTCCCGGACTGATGAATTTTTTTCAGATCTGGAATGAACTCTTCCTGTTCTATATCTTCTGCCTCTTCCATCAGCATCTCACTGTAGCCAAGGATGGCATTCATCGGTGTGCGTAACTCGTGGCTCATGTTTGCCAAAAATGCACTCTTGGCCTGGTTGGCTTCATCGGCTGCATCTCTGGCCCGTTCCAGACCAAGCTGAAGCGATTTGAGTTCTATGGTTCTTTCTTCGACACGTGTTTCCAGATTCTCGTTGAGCTCCCTGAGTGCGGCTTCGCGTGACGATAGTTGTTGTACCATGTTCGCAAAACTAGCTGCCAAATCACCGATTTCATCTTCGCTCTGGCGTTTGATACGGATATCCATATTGCCTTTTCCAACTTCCTCCACGGCCTGAGAAAGGTTACTTAATGGTCGGGTAACCCAGACCAATAATAGCCAAACGGCAAAAATACTCACGATAAATACACTTCCAAGGATAGTTATCGCTCTTTTTTTCTGTTGATTCAGGAAAGCCAGTGCGCGTTTCTCATCCTGGATAGAGAGCAACATCCAGCCCCCTGACTTAATCATTGCCGGACTGATCAACTGGGTATTGGTAGATTGCCAACCTGCCAACTGGATCATATGGGTATCTCCAGAAATTAATGCTTGTTTAAAGGCTGTCTCGATATCCGGCCGATCTAATTCCTGGAATACTTCTTTGATGGACCGTCCGATAAAATCGGCGTTGTCGGAATACAAGATGCGTTGTTGTTCAGACAACAAAAGAAAACGCTGGCCCTGATCTCCCTGCAGGGATGAAATCAACCGCTTCAGAGGTTCCAGTGGGATATCAATAGTTGCTACGCCAATAAAACGGCTATCCTTGAAAATTGGTGTCGAGAAGGTAGTCATGTAGATATTGCCACCACCCTCATCGAAATAAGGTTCGGTCCAGACACCGGTCAAAGCCTTGCGGGGCAAATGCCACCAGTCCCATTCCGGTTGGGTATAGTCGTAATCGAGCTCGGTGGACACAATCTCTGACAGATCTTTACCTTGCCGATAAACGTATGGGCCGAAAAGCTGCCTCCCCGAAAACTCACCCGGTTCGAAGGCAAGTGCCGCACCGAATACCAAAGAATTTGAAGCGACATTGCTACGCAGGATCTCAAATGCGGCTGCCTCGGTGATGTCACTATCAATACTTAGATTAGAGGCCGTAGTTCTGGCGATTTGAGCTACTTCACGTAATAGCACCTCGATCTTTGCTGCTTGAAGTTCTGCAGATTGGGCGAGTTCATGGGCCAGTCTCTGCTGGTTGTTGTCTTCTATTGCCTGTAGTCCGAGTGCAAGTATGATCGCAAATATAGCAAACAGTGGAGCAATGATAAGCAGGACAAATTTCAGCCGTAGATTCATAGCACCACTATGAATCGATATTGCACGCAGCGACTGCCTCACGAACTTGTTTCAGTAACTGTTCACGGCTATAGGCATTCTTTTCCAGGATTTCCTCAACACATCCAGAGAGCCTGCTACGGTCTTCGTTGGTCAGATCCTTGGCAGTAATAACAATGACAGGTATATCTTGCCATTCAGGTTTGGTGCGCATCTCAGCCAGAAAACCGAAGCCATCCATGACCGGCATCATCAGATCCAGCAGGATTAACTGTGGTTGAACATCGTCCATCATATCCAGTGCTTCCTGACCGTTACTTGCCTCAGATACCTTCCAACCGGCCTTCTCCAGAGTGTGCGCCATTATTTCGCGGGTTTCGACATCATCCTCGACCAGTAACACAGGGCAGTTTCCATCAGTACAATAGTAGTGACTCAATGTTTTACGCAGCAGTTCACGGTTAACTGGCTTGGTCAGGTAATCAACGGCACCAAGCGAGTAGCCGCGTGTCCGATCATCGATCATGCTCAGCATGATCACAGGTATTTTGTGTAGTTCCGGATCAGCCTTCAGTATTCGGAGTACCGCCCAGCCATCCATGCGCGGCATCATTACGTCCAGGGTAATGGCAGCAGGATGTATCTCATGTGCCAGCTGCAGACCCTGTTCACCGCTGGTCGCTACAACAACATTAAAGCCATCTTTAAGCAGATAACGTTGAATAATCTCACCGGCTTCCGGATCATCATCAATAACCAGTATCGTAGAGCCGGGAGGAACATCTCCGAGGGTTGCCAAATCAGTGTCGGATATTTCCTGTGATGATTCTGCTAACGATGATTGTGGTTTTGTTCCGGGAAGAATGGTGGGAATACGAACAGTGAATGTAGAACCTTCACCCAGTTCACTGTTAATGTCTAGATCACCACCAAGCAAATTGCAAAATCTTTTCGATATCGCCAGACCAAGTCCGGTGCCACCATAATCCCTTGTTGTGGAATCGTCTGCCTGGGTAAATTCTTCAAACACATGTTCGATCTTATCCTCGGCGATCCCTATCCCGGTATCGCTTACTGCAAATATTAGCCAACTCACTCCATCCTGTTCGGTGCTGTTGACGCGCAGGGTGACGGTACCCTCGTGGGTAAACTTGGCGGCATTGGAAAGCAGGTTGAACAAAATCTGGCGTAGCTTGGTCATGTCCTGATAGGCCACACCAAGAACCTCGCCACGTTCGATGGTCAGTGAATTTTTGTTCTTCTCCAGCAAGGGGTGGGCGGTGGCACTGACTTCATCTATCAGTGTATTCAGGTCGACCTCTTCAGCAAAGGCCTCCATCTTGCCAGATTCAATCTTCGACAGGTCAAGTACACCGTTAATCAGTGCCAGCAGGTGAATCCCGGATTGATGGATCTTCTTCAGGTCAGGAATAAAACCATTCTGATTCAGGTCTTCGGCCTCTTCCATTAGCATCTCGCTATAACCAAGGATGGCGTTCATCGGCGTACGTAATTCGTGACTCATGTTAGCGAGGAAAGCACTCTTGGCCTGATTGGCTTGCTCAGCGAGGTTTTTCGCTATAGCAAGCTCTTCTTCAACCTTCTTGCGTGCACTTATATTGTTCATGGCACCAACAATCTCGACGGGTTCTCCGTCTTTATCACAAATCAAACGAAGCTCATCGTTCACCCAGCAATAAGTACCGTCCTTGCGACGGAAACGGTATTCGATAATGTGGTGTCCTTCTCTGAAAAGATACGACCACTCCTTATCAATACGGTGAATGTCATCCGGGTGAATGTGTGATGGCATAAACCTGGGGTCTTCAAGATATTCCGATGGTTCGTATCCAAAGATCTTTTTGATGTTCTCGCTAATAAAGGTAGGGATATAATCACCTTTGGCCTCAAAGCTGTAGATAATGGCAGGCGATGCTGCAAGCAAGTAGGTCAAACGCTGCCTTTCTGCAAGTAATGTATTGTTCTCTTCTTCAAGTAAAACAATTTTTTCTTTAAGCGAGATTATCTCGTTTTTAGTCGTCATCTGTATTTCTGATCGCGTTTGTATCTGCCGGACTGATATTGCACGCAGCGACGGCTTCGCGTATTTGTTTCAGTAACTGTTCACGGCTATAGGCATTTTTTTCCAGGACTTCCTCGACACATCCGGAGAGTCTGCTACGGTCTTCGTTACTCAGATCTTTAGCAGTAATAACAATGACGGGGATATCTTGCCATTCAGGTCTGGCACGCATCTCGGCCAGAAAACCAAAGCCATCCATGACCGGCATCATCAGATCCAGCAAGATCAATTGAGGTTGAACATCTGCCATCATATCCAGTGCCTCCTGGCCGTTGTTTGCCTCAGATACCTTCCAACCGTTTTTCTCCAGAGTGCGTGCCATTATTTCGCGGGTTTTGACATCATCCTCGACCAGCAACACCGGACAGTTTCCATCAGGACAATAGTAGCGACTCAATGTCTTGTGCAGTAGATCACGGTCAACAGGCTTGGTCAGGTAATCAACGGCACCAAGAGAATAGCCACGTTTCCGATCATCAATCATGCTTAGCATAATCACAGGTATTTTATGCAGTTCTGGATCGGCCTTCAGTGCCTGGAGTACCGACCAGCCATCCATGCCCGGCATCATCACGTCCAGGGTAATGGCAGCAGGATGTATCTCATGTGCCAGGCGCAGACCCTGGTCACCACTGGTCGCTATGACCACATTAAAGTTATCTTTCATCAGATAACGTTGAATAATTTCACCAGCTTCAGGATCGTCATCAATTACCAGAATCGTAGAGCCGGGCGCTATTTCTCCGACTGATGCCAAGTCAATGTCGGATGATTCCTGTGATGACTCTGCTGACGATGTTTGTGGTTCCGTTCCGGGCAGGGTGGTGGGAATACGAATGGTGAAGGTAGAACCTTCTCCCAACTTACTATGAAGGGTGAGATCTCCACCGAGTAAGTTACAAAATCTTTTTGATATGGCCAAGCCAAGACCGGTGCCACCATAATTCCTTGTTGTTGAATCATCTGCCTGGGAAAATTCTTCAAACACGTGTTCGATCTTGTCCTCAGCAATACCGATCCCGGTGTCGCTTACCGCAAACTCTAGCCAGCTCACTCCAGCCTGTTCGCTAGGATTAACATTTAGGGTGACTGTACCCTCGTGGGTAAACTTGGCGGCATTGGAAAGCAGGTTGAACAGGGTCTGGCGCAGCTTGGTCACATCCTGGTAGGCCATGCCAAGTTCTGCTCCACGTTCAATAGCCAAAGAATTTTTATTCTTCTCCAGTAAGGGGTGGACAGTGGCACTAACTTCATCGATCAGCACGTCCAGATCTATGTTTTCAGCAAAGGCCTCCATCTTGCCGGATTCAATCTTCGACAGGTCGAGGATGTCGTTAATCAGTGCAAGCAGGTGCGTCCCCGCCTGGTGAATCTTTTTTAGATCGGGAATAAAATCCTCCTGTTCCAGATCTTCGGCTTCTTCTATCAGCATCTCACTATAGCCGAGGATGGCATTCATCGGCGTGCGCAATTCGTGGCTCATATTGGCGAGAAATGCGCTCTTGGTCTGGTTGGCATGCTCTGCCATGTTTCTGGATGCAGTAAGTTCATTGCTCATAGATTCGAACTGGGCAACCATGATTCCAATTTCATCCTTTATGTGATGATCAAATTCCAGTGGCTGATTCGTTTTCTTGTGCCTGATTATTGCCCCAGTAATCGAGTGTACCGGCCTGATAATTCTCTTGTTAAGAATCAGAAATGCAAACGCATTAAATATAATGAACAAGATCATGGCCAGATACTGATACTGAAGATATTGCTCAAGCTCCGCATCTGCTATATCCAGATTATTTTTTGTGCGTGTATCAAGCAGGGTAATGAATTCATCAATGGGTAACATAATGATATGTTTTGCACGGTGGTATTCTTCGGAGTGAAGTAATTTAATGGCCAACTCCTGATTTGGTTCTTTTAACACGGTGTATTCGCCATTGTTGTCCCTAAACCGACCTTCCATAGCATTAAAGGCCTCAACTTCCATATCTACCAGTTCATTAGAATTAGCCTCGGCAAGTGCCAGTTTGGCTCTTTCTTTTTCCGAGAATGGTAAGGCGTCCATTATTTGTTTCAATGAAAGTGTCTTGTCATTTGGATGTCTTTGTGTACGAACTGGCTCAAGAAGATCCCAGTAGATATGAGTATAATTTACTGGCCGTGGTGATTCACCATTGCGAATAGCCAGTGTCGTAAAGTAGTTATCCCGGTATTGAGTATCGTTGCTTACTGCATAGGTTCTTGCAAAACGGGTCAGATCATCAGAGCTTTGTCGTAGTTGATAGGCACCTGCAATCAAGTTAAAGCGCTCATCACTCGCAGCAGATAATGCGGTATCGACATTGTTCAGTTGAACAACCAGATAAACAAACAGTAAAAAAAAGCCCAGCTCGAACAGTACGATCAGAGAAATTATATTTTTAATTGTTAGCTTCATAGCATTACTAGGAACTGATATTGCACGCAGCGATGGCCTCGCGTATTTGTTTTAGTAACTGTTCACGCGTATAGGCATTCTTTTTCAGGACTTCTTCTACACATCCAGAGAGCCTGTCACGGTCTTCGTTGGTCAGATCTTTTGCAGTAATAACAATGACGGGGATATCTTGCCATTCAGGTCTGGCACGCATCTCGGCCAGAAAACCGAAGCCATCCATGACCGGCATCATCAGATCCAGCAAGATCAATTGAGGTTGAACATCTGCCATCATATCTAGTGCCTCCTGGCCGTTGTTTGCCTCAGATACCTTCCAACCGTTTTTCTCCAGAGTGCGTGCCATTATTTCGCGGGTTTCGACATCATCCTCGACCAGCAACACCGGACAGTTTCCATCAGGACAATAGTAGCGACTCAATGTCTTGTGTAGCAGCTCTCGGTCTACTGGCTTGGTCAGGTAATCAACGGCACCAAGCGAATATCCGCGCGTCCGATCATCGATCATACTCAGCATAATCACAGGGATATTGTGTAGTTCCGGATCAGCCTTCAGTATCTGCAGCACAGTCCAGCCATCCATGCCTGGCATCATCACGTCCAGCGTAATGGCAGCAGGATGTATCTCACGTGCCAACCGCAGACCTTGCTCGCCACTGTTCGCTGTGACCACATTAAAATCATCTTTAAGCAGGTAACGTTCAATAATCTCACAGGCTTCCGTATCATCATCAATCACCAGTATGGTAGAGCCGGGGGCTATCTCTCCTACGGATGTCAAATCGGTGTCGGATGATTCCTGCGATGACTCTGCTGAAGATATTTGCGGTTTTGTTCCGGGGAGAATGGCGGGAATACGAATAGTGAAAGTAGAGCCTTCACCCAACTTACTGTTAACACTGAGATCACCACCCAGCAGGTGGCAGAAACGTTGCGATATCGCCAGCCCAAGTCCTGTACCACCGTAGTCCCGTGTCGTTGAATCATCTGCCTGGGCAAATTCCTTAAATACGTGATCGATCTTGTCCTCGGCAATACCGATCCCTGTGTCACTGACCGCAAATGTTAGCCAGTCTACGCCGTTCTGTTCGGCACGTTTAACATGTAGCGTGACAGTACCCTCATGGGTAAACTTGGCGGCATTGGAAAGCAGGTTGAAAAGGTTTTGGCGCAGCTTGATTTTATCCTGGTAGGCCATGCCAAGTTCTTCGCCACGTTCGATGGCCAGAGCGTTTTTATTTTTCTCCAGCAAGGGGTGGACGGTGGCACTGACTTCATCAATCAGCACATCCAGATCAATCTCTTCAGCAAAGGCCTCCATTTTGCCGGATTCAATCTTGGAGAGGTCGAGCACATCGTTAATCAGTGCCAGCAGGTGCGTCCCGGATTGATGAATCTTCTTTAGATCCGGAATGAAGTCTTCCTGTTCCAGATCTTCGGCTTCTTCCATCAGCATCTCGCTGTAGCCAAGGATGGCGTTCATCGGTGTGCGTAATTCGTGGCTCATGTTTGCCAAAAATGCACTCTTGGCCTGGTTAGCGGCTTCGGCCTGATCTTTTGATTCCGAGAGTTCGTCTGCTAACCGTTTGCGCTCAGTGATATCCGATAACACCTCAATAACAGCAATAACATTACCTTCTTCATCGAATATTGGACTCGCATCAATATCAAGATAAAGATTTTTACCTGTCGGCATTGGACACCAGTTCTGTGTTCTTTTACCTTCAGGTGAGAAAGGATGATCAGCATGTGTTTCATATAAAGTAGTAACATCTTCAAAATCTTTATCCAGAACCAGGTCAGCCAGACACGGCCGTTCTGTTGGATAAAATCCACGCCAATGCTCATTTGTACCAATCACCTCAGATGCCTGAATACCAGTTAATAATTCACAGGATTTATTCCAGATAACAATCTTATGATCAGCATCGATTACAAATGCTGGAAAATTTAAATTCCCAATTAATGTTTCGTAATATTCTTTTTGCTTTGCCAGTTTTAATTCTGCCTGCTTACGATCACTAATATCACTGGATATACCACCAATAGCAAAGACCTTGCCATTATCATCGGCCACCGGGAACTTGTACGTCATGTATGTGTGTACAATCCCGTCATCCTGAGGAACATGTTCTTCACACTGCAGGGCCTTGCCTGCCTCTGTTACGCTCCTGTCATTGGCCTCTAACTCTTCGGCGACTTCGGGTGGTTGAAAGTCGTGGATCGTGGCACCGATAGCCTCAGCTTCCGGAACTCTGCCGATACGCTCGCTCCATACACGGTTGACAATCAGGTAACGTCCCTCCAGGTCTTTCAGGTGAATGGCGGCGGGCGAATGATCAAGAACGGCATGCATCAACATGCGGCTGTGGGCGAGCTCTGCTTCAGCCTGTTTGATACGGTACAGGAACCCGGCTAGCCCAAGGGAAAGTAACAATACTCCCAGTGGTAACCAGAAGTTGTCTACGTCCCAGTTCGGGTAGATCTTCTGGTTGGCCGCATGTGTGGTGATCTGCCATTGGCGGTCGGCAAATGTCAGAGCTGTTTCGGACTTTAATCCTTCATCAATAGAATCCGTTTCCTTGTTGTTCTGTCCCAGATCCAGAGTTCGGGAAATGTGGCGATACATAAAAACTTTTTCATCGCCTGCCCCGGTATCTGCAAAGGTCTGTGTCAGTCCGGCAGGGCTGGTATGACTCTTGAGTATTGCTTCGATCATCGGTCCTATTTCAATGACCATGAGCACATAACCCTTCAGGGCATGCTTACGATCTTCGACAGTATCTTCTGGCAAGCCACTCTTGAAGACAGGTAAGGCAACGAACACCGCGTAAGCATCTTCTTTCACCAGGTATGATTGTATGCGTGAGGAAATGACGGGCGCATTGGTATTTACCGCCTTCATCAGCATAGTAAGGTAGGCAGGTTTGGCAGCCAGATCAAAACCCAGGGCCGGTAGTAACCTTTCCTGTGGTTCTATAAAGTAGATTGGGAAATAAACATCACGCTCTGAATCAATCGTCTTACCTGTTTCGGATAATTTTTCGGCAAAAACAAAATCCGGTGAAACCTCCTCTCGTGCAGCCGCCTCCATGTCAGCACGTTCCTTAGTAGCTACTTTGGGCACCCATAGTAGAGCCATGATACCCGGCTTGCGTAGCAGGTTGCGGCTGACCAGCGTACGAAACTCGTCCCGGTCGACAAAGGAAGATGCATCAAAACCTGAGCGTAGGTAATACAGTGTCTCGATATAGGAATTGATGCCATACTCGATTGCCCTGGTATGGTTTATGGCAGCAGCCTCGAAACGCTGTTTTACAGAGGACTCGAAACTGGTTTGCAGCAGACTGTAGAGAGAGGTCGACAGTAATATGCCCAGGACAATGACGACGTAAGGTGCATAAATATGGCTGGTCTCGCGCTCGGCATGACCGACTTTGCCCTTCGTCCTTGCCTTGAAGGCCAGCGTAAGTGTTAGCAAGATTCCGAATATCAGCAAACCTTCATTAGAAAAGTTTGCTGCACTGGCTCCCATTTCATCGACCATACGTTGTTCCTGGGAGGATAGTGCCTGCCATAGTGCAAATGTAATGGTAAGGCCTGTGATACCAATGATCCGTGGTATCCAGTTCGGTAATGTCGCGGTGGAGGTCTGTAGATTGTTCCTTGACCAGGCAAATGCAATAAAACCAATGCCCAGGATGATGAACCCGGCAGTCGTGTGAATTGCCATGCGGATCATTTCGCCCCAGCCATAAGTGCCTTCTATTCCGATCATGTAACTGGCCAGCGCAGCAATACCAAGGCTGGTAATGATCGCTCCTAATGTAGCGAGCCATGAAGTAATACGGGTGTTATCACGAAACCGGCTGGTGATTAATATAGCCAGACCGGTCAGGGTGAAACAAAGTGCTGTATTGGGTGCCATACGCCCCGGGTTTGAGGTCATTAAATCGATATAGTGTTCCATGAACAGCTGATCTATATGTAGATCTACTCCGAAGCTATATTCGATTAACGTAAGCACACCGGTCAGCAGAACAATGGATCCGCTTATTAAGGCAATTCGTGGCCAGGACGCAGCAAGCCCAAGCAGCGCAAGCCCAGACAATGTGAAACCAAGCGCAGTGTTGTACTGCATGGGGACGAAGGCCGGATTGACTTGAATCAGTGTTGGTTCATGCAGGTACCAGCCAAGCAGAACCACCGTACCAAGAAGCAGTGACAAGAGTCCTGCAAATCTGACCAGGTTCAGTCTCCAGTCCATATTCAGCATGTGATTTTTAATGTGCCTGAGTTTATCTGCTTAAGGGCTGCCCAGAAGATTCCCGATCTTTTCCAGCAGGCGCTTGAGATTGACCGGCTTGGTATCATAGTCATCGCAACCGGCTTCCAGTGCCTTCTGCTCATCGCCTGCCATGGCATGTGCAGTGAGCGCAATGATCGGAATCGATTGTGTGTCAGGGTTGGCCTTGATCTGGCGGGTGGCTTCCCAGCCGTCTATGATTGGCAGACTAAGATCCATCAGGATGATATCCGGATTGCATGACGAAGCCATGTCGATACCGGCCTGTCCATCAACTGCTATGACCACCTCAAAACCCTTGCGGTCCAGTCTTCGCGACAACATATCACGATTCATTTCGTTATCTTCTACTAACAGTATTTTACTCATGCGAATTATCCGTTGGTTAAATTAGTTGTTTGATCCAGGCAAACATCATGTGCAATGTGTCACCGAGATCCAGCTTGAATTTAGTATTAAGAGCCTTTATTCCGATAGTTTTTTAATTCCTGAAGCAGCCAATCATGGGTTTTTACCTTTGGCTTGTCTTTGCACTGAACCATGTAATATTTTCCGGATATTGTGCTTTTTGTTGCACTATATTCTATAAATTTTTCTGCGCTATCAATCTTGTCTTTAAAGTAATTATACTTTCTCTGTGCATGTGCAACCGTATCTTTTCCAGAATGTATCTTGCCGTTTCTTTCAAATTGACATTCCGAGTTTTGTAGATAGGCAAGCAAATGGTTTATCTCACTTTGCATATCAGAAGCAAATACCGGAACTGAAATAATACAGATGAAGAAGCACAATATTAAATATGTTTTTTTACAGATGTTCATAGATTTAAATAGTAATTCTAGAATTCCATCCTGAATATAGTGTTGGTTGGCTTACGCTCACCCAAGCCATCTTGTTTAGGGATATAAATATCTCTATTGGGTGAATCACCCATGTGTCTATAGGAAGTTTCAGGATCAAAGCCTAATTTGATCCTTCCTTGTTTTTTCCTCTTCGGCGGCGGGGCCCTCCATTCTTTTTCGACTGGTTGTTTGGTCTCACGCCAGCCACCGGCATCATCATAGATCTGTTCCGTGATAACATCATCGTAATTTGGCGAGAGGTCAGGTTGATTACCGGTTTCAGCCACGATGATCGTTGAGGCAAGCAGGAAACCCAGCCAGACCAACAGCCTGTCTCCAGGGAACATAACAGGATTCATGACCGCTGTAGTCATTACTATCGTACTTCCTTGCGCCACCCAAGACTTCCAAACCAGTGTTTATGGGTAGCCGAGAGCCACTTATCAGCTGTTCTTGCTGTAATCCAGGCATTCAGAAAATTCATCCATTCCTGTTCACCCTTTTTAATCCCGAAAGCAGCCTTGTAGGAAATCAGGGGCTTGGTCATGGGTATATCAATCTTCTGTGGATATTTGAGTGCAAGAAATTTTGGTTGGGGAGAGGTTGCTACTTAGGCATGGGCTTCTCCGCTTAC
>Ga0164315_10002199_pt1 | contig 14911 bp, 6 predicted proteins | sample GuaBasSedimGuay6_FD_113737 | JGI IMG/M metagenome (GOLD analysis project Ga0164315, IMG submission 113737) | Subseafloor sediment microbial communities from Guaymas Basin, Gulf of California, Mexico - Guay6, Core 4569-2, 0-3 cm | ecosystem: Environmental > Aquatic > Marine > Hydrothermal vents >... | reverse complement strand
TTAAACTTTGAGAGAAGGTCTTTTCTGTAGAACATAACACTAATATCCAAATAAAGAGGGGACGCTAAAAAATTATTATTTACGTGACCTGTTTCTTTTGCATATTGAGTTAATCTAGCTTTTTCAGAAGAAGAGAAATATTTATCAAGATTTTCGGCCCATTTGGCAAATCTACTTATCCAGATAAGATCAGCAGAAAAAATATCGACGCGTTCAGATTTGCTTCGCAAAGCTCTCATCAGCAATTCTTTTCTCTCGTTTGTACTAAATTTATAGAAAGGAATATCAATAGGAATAACTTCTATTTTTCCAATATTCAATTTGTTGAAGTTGTCAATTATTTTTTGATGAGAAGCAGAGATGTTATCAACATAATAGACTTTAACAATTTGATGTTCATCATCTATCCCAAATTTCAACAACGAATTTGAGAAAACAAGAAGGAATATACCAACTAGGATAGCAACAAAGATTAAAGAGTAATTTTTTTTCATACTATAGCTTATACTTAGTAGTTATCAAATCGATAATATTAATTAAAATATATTCGAAATTATTGGAAGAACTAAAATTTATATCATTCAAAATATAAAATTAAACAAATATATTATTATTATAATAACAAATCAAAATAAAATTTCAAAAGAGTCATAATAGGTTCAAATTGCTAACCTTTATTAATTGTATAAAATTTTGAATTGTAACAATGTTGTATTGAAATTTTATCAAAAAAATTAATTTTGAAAATATTTTGATTGTAAGGAGAATAAAAATTATTCTAGATTGATCTTAACTTCTATCTGAATGCCAAAAATATCATATTATTATATGAATAGATTATTATTATAATGATAACTCTTCAAAGATTTTAGTGACAATTATAAGATAGATAAAAATCTAATGTTTTCCGTTTCTATCTAAAAATAGTGAATGGGGCTTATTATTGTATAATATTTGTGTGGAAAATAATTTAATTATATTGATAATTAACTGGCATAGAATCTGCATTGAATTATGCAGAATAATTAAAAGTGCTAATTGATAGAATCGTTAAACATAATTGATAATTTATTAATCCTACTTTACTTCATAGTAGTCCTTGCTATAGGTTTATATTTTTCAAGAAGAGAAAAAGCCACAGCTGAAGATTATTTTCTAGCTAATAGAAATATGGGATGGCTCGTTATTGGATTTTCAATCTTTGCTACAAATATTTCTAGCGAGCATTTGGTTGGATTAGCAAGTTCAGGAGCTGAGAGAGGATTTGCTGTTGGACATTTTGAGTGGCTTGCAGTAATTTTTATAATAATGCTTGGCTGGATCTTTGCTCCGATATTATTAAAATCTAAAGTAAATACAATTCCAGAGTTAATTGGTCAAAAATTTGGTAATGCGTCACGGAAAATATTTTCAGGGCTTTCCATTTTTACATATATTTTCACAAAAATTGGGATAACTCTTCTTGCTGGCGGTATTTTACTACAAGAAATTTTAGGTTGGAATTTTGTTACATCTGCTATTATTATGCTTCTTTTTACTGGTTTTTATACGATAATTGGTGGATTAAGATCAGTAATGTACACCCAAATATTTCAAGCGGTTCTCTTTTTAATTGGTGGATTTTTAGTACTCTTTTTTGGAATTGATGCTGTAGGTGGATTTGCTGCCTTAGTTCAAGATGTACCCGTAGGCCATTGGGAATTTTTGAAGCCTGTTTCTGATCCCGACTTCCCTTGGTTAGGAATTATTATTGGAGCACCAATAATTGCCGCATGGTACTGGTGGGCTGACCAATATATAGTTCAGCGAATTCTAAGTGCAAGAAATATAACCGAAGCGAAAAAAGGAACAATTCTTGGTGCCAGCTTAAAAGTATTACCTTTTATTCTATTTATTTTACCTGGCATGGTTGCCATACAATTAAATTCAACAATTTCAGCTAATGAAGCATATGCATCTCTATTTAATTCAAACATTTTTCCAATCGGTGTTAAAGGAATTATTGTTAGCGGATTTTTTGCAGCATTAATGTCATCATTAGCGAGTGCATTTAATTCAATAGCAACTCTTATAGCATATGACTTTGTAAAAGGGGATAATCCAGAAACCAACGATGAGCAGTTAGTTTTAGTTGGAAGATTGTCGACCATTTTTATTGTGATTGGCTCTATTATGTTTATTCCATTATTAAATTTGTTTAGCAACGGAATGTATGTAAATCTTCAAAGTATGCAAGCATATATCAGTCCACCCATTGTTGTAATATTTTTAATGGGTCTATTTTGGAAAAGAGCAACATCAAAAGCTGTAATCTGGACTCTAGTAATAGGGGAGGTTTTGGGATTTCTAAGGTTAGCTTCCGATTTCATTTACGTTAATAGCAGTGAAATTGGCTTTATGAATTCTTTTTTAACAATTAACTATCTATACTTTGCAGGTATTCTCTTCTCTTTTTCTTTTTTATTATTTATTGGCGTTTCATTTGCAACAGCTAACAAAGATGAGAAAGTAAAATGGGGAGAAAAAATTGCACTGAATGTTAACAAATTAAATCACTAATTTTCAAAATAAACTGATAATATATTTATTTTTTCGTTACACACACATAATTAACTTATTTATTCTTTAATTAGGAGAAACAACTATGAGAAAATTTATTTTTCTTTTTTTACTACTTGGGTTAAGTAGCTTAGTGTTTTCACAAACACAAGTTATTAACGATTTTGAAGATCCTCAAGATTCAACTTTTTGGAATATTGCTAGTGGTGATAATGCTACTGATACTACAAAGATGGAGATGACTTTTCAAACTGATAATGCTGTTTTAGGCGCTGCTGTTTCTACAGATTGGCGGGCTGAAGACTCAGAAAGTTGGGGTGGATTTGTGAAATTTGAGCATTATGCTCCAGACTCAATGCTATACGATTGGAGTGCATACGATACCGTTTCTTTCTGGTACTATAATGAAACTCCTCAATCTGTAGTGGGAGACGTGCATATTCGCTTCAATCTTTATGAAGCATCTGATGCTCCAGATACAACTTCTAGCAGTAATGACATGGAATTTTATTATTCCTTCCATTATGGAATTCTTGATGATTCAACTTCAGCATGGCACAAAATTTCTATTCCGTTAATAGCTGGTGATTATTGGAATGGTGAAGGTTTTAACAGAACTGGATGGGCAGGTAATGCTGGAAATGAGAAATTAGATACTGATAAAATTAAGGGATATACTTTTGAATTCTCAATTGGCGGTGGTGGAGATTTTAGTGTTTCTGAAGGAATCGTACTATTTGATCAATTAGAATTATCTGGTCTTGCAGAAGATCCATGGTTAATTTTTAATGGTAAAACTTTAGACCCAGATTTTGAATATTTTCAATGGGGTTCAAGCTTAGAAATTATTGATGGTGCTGGAGAGGATCCTGCAACAAATGCATTAAAATGGACTCAAAGTGAAGGATGGAGTGGAGCCGGTTGGAATATTGTTCCACCACATGATATTGGTTTTAGATGGGCATATGATTCATTAAGATTTAAATTAAAAACATCTGATGCATTTGGTACCTCTAGATTACAATTTGAATCTGGTGGTGATGGTGCTGTTGGGTATGCTTTTACTCCTATTGCTGATGGTGAGTGGAATGATTATGCAATTGCATTGCGTGATTTTTATGTGGTTGATGGTAAAGCTAATTTCGATACTACTAACATCACTGTTTTCCAAATGATGGCTGAAGGTAATGGCGTTGCTGGATATACTGCGCTTTACGATTTTATTTGGACTGGAAATCCAGAAATTGATGTTGTTCCTCCAGAAGCTCCTACTAATGTAGCTGGTATTGCTGGTTCATACCAAAACTTAATTACTTGGGTTGATGTTCCTGATGAAGATGGTGCTGTTTATAATGTATTATATTCTACAAGCCCAATTACTTCACTTGACGATGAGGGGTTAGAAGCAGTTGCCACTAATATTGCTGCAGGCGTTCAAATTGCTACTCATATTATTACTGCTCCCTTAGTTGACACAGAAGTAACATATTACTATGCAGTTTATGCAATTGATGCTGCTGGTAATGATGGTGCATTAGGTACAACAAATGGTGTGGCAAATGATGCGAAAGGTATTGCTACAATAGCACCAGAATTTACAGGTTTTGCAGCTGATGGTGATTTAGGTGAATGGTCTGAAGTTATGTCTATTAGAATGTACGTTAGTGATGGTAGTGGTGCTATTGTTACAAATACTACTATTGATAGTGATGCTGATCTTTCTCTTGATGCATGGGTTGCTTTTGATGACAATTATTTATATTTCGCGGCAGATGTTGAAGATGATGTATTGGATACTGATACAACAGATGGCGAAACATGGATGCGTGACGGTGTTGATCTATTTATTGGGTTGTACGATCAGTCTGGTCCAAAACATACTTCATATAAAAAAGGTGAAGAACCTGATTTACATTTCAGATTTAGTGAACACCAACTTTTGTTAGATATTAGTGGTGGCGGTGTTCTTTCTAAAAAAGGTGTTGATTATTATTGGGAGCCTAAATTCCCAACTGGTTATATTGTTGAAGGTAGAGTTAGTTTAGATACTCTTGCTGTTAAAGCTGAAAGCGAAAAATTTGTACCTGTAGTTGGAATGAAAATTCCAATAGATTATTCTATAAATGATGCTGATGGTTCAAGAAGAGAAGGTATCATGACTTTATCGAAAATAAATGAAGATAATTCGTGGAATAATCCTTCACTTTGGACACACACATGGATTGGTGACAAAATGACAGATGTTGGTGATAATGAACTTACCGTGAAGGCTTACGGATTATCACAAAACTATCCAAATCCATTTAACCCTTCAACAGTTATTAATTATTCTCTTGCTGAAGCTGGAATGGTTACTTTGAAGATTTATAATATTCTTGGACAAGAAGTTCTTACTCTTGTTAACACAAACCAGAATGTTGGGCATTATAATGTTAAATTTGATGCAAGCAACTTAAGTACAGGTCTTTATGTCTACAGAATCCAATCTGGTGATTTTGTAGCCTCTAAAAAAATGATGTTACTCAAGTAATATCAAGTTATATAAAGCGGCTATCGTTGTACCTCCAGATAGCCGCTTATTAATTAAATTTATTGCTTATAAAAATTGGGGAATGATAAATTGAAATCACCTCTTAAAATATTAGTTATACTTACTCTATTAGTTGTTACCATTTCAACTAATATCTTTGCCGGAGTAACTGGAAAAATATCAGGTTACATAGTTGATAAATCAACTGGAGAACCACTAATCGGTGCAAATGTTATTATTGAAGGAACCTATCTAGGTGCAGCTGCAGATATGGATGGATATTACTTTATAATTAATGTACCACCTGGCAAGCACAGAATGGTTGTGAGTTCTATGGGTTATAATAGAACAATAATCCAAGAAGTTTCAGTAAATGTTGATAGAACAACAAAGATTGATGTAGAACTGACAAGTCAATCAATTACATTAGATGAAGAGGTTGTAATTACAGCCAAGAAACCTCTTATTATTAAAGATTTAACATCCTCTTCATCTACTGTTTCAGCTGAAGAAATTCAAATGATGCCTGTCGAGAATATGCACCAAGTTATAAGTATTCAAGCTGGTGTTGTTGATGGCCACTTTCGTGGTGGTCGTAGTGGCGAGGTTTCATACTTAGTAGATGGTATTTCTGTTAACGATGCCTACGATGGTGGAGTATCCATTGAAGTTGAAAACAACGCTATCAGAGAATTGGAAGTTATTAGTGGTACTTTTAATGCCGAATATGGTAATGCCATGTCGGGTATTGTAAATATTGTTACTAAAGATGCTGGACAAACATTTGATGGTACTGCTCAAGCTTTAATCGGAAAATTTTATACATCCGATACTGAAATTTATCAAAATTTAGATGATCCAATGTCAGCCAAATCTATGAATTTTCAATTCTCATTCAGTGGTCCTACAAAGATAATTAATAATTTAGGCTTCTTTGTAAGTGGACGATTTGTTGAAGGTCAGGGAATATATTATGGACAAAGAGTTTATAATTCTACTGATACTGATCCTTTTGCACCAACTGGTGATGAAGAATATGTTGAAATGAGTCCTAACCAAAGAAAATCATTAAATGGAAAACTTACCTACCAGGGTCAGTCTTGGAAGGTTAGCTGGAATACTATCTATGATCATAACAAAAACAATTACTACGATCACAATTATCAATTAGCTCCAGATGGTTTGATGACTCATTACAGAGAAAATCTTCTAAATTCATTCCAATTTTCACTTATACCAAATCAAAGCTCATTCTTTTCACTTAAACTTGCATACAACAAGAGTGATTATTATGGTTATCTTTTTGAAGACGAATATGATTCAAGATATATAGATCCTAAACGAGGTACTGCCACTTCTTCCTATACATTCAGACATGGTGGACAGCAAACAAGTAGATATGATAGATATACATATACTTCAATAGCCCAGCTTACTTTTGAATCACAAGTTTCAAAAGAACATAAAATTAAAATAGGTGCTGAGGGAATGTTCTATGAGATTTTTAATCATGGAAAAGATATCGTAAACCTTACTGAAGGTCAACTTGATGATTTTGAAAATGAGATATTTACACTTGGTTATAGAGATCCTGGAACCCCAGGAAATCAATCTTATTTAGCTGAACCTTATTCTATTACAGGATATATTCAAGATAAAATGGAATATGAGATAATGATTGTTAATTTTGGTCTTAGATACGATTATTTTAATGCAAATACAACTCAGCCAGTTGATTTACGTAATCCTTATCAACAAACTCCAAACTATAATTTCCCTGGAGCTGGTGAAACTGAACAAGTTGAAGCAAAGTCACAAATTAGTCCTCGATTAGGGCTTTCATTTCCAATTTCTGATCAAGGAGCTATTCACTTTTCTTATGGTCATTTCTTTCAAATGCCAACAATGCAATACTTATATCAGAACAACGATTACATAATTGACCAGTCGCAGCTTAATAGTGTTACAGGTAATCCAAATTTACAAGCACAAAGTACAGTGAAATATGAACTTGGAATACAGCAAGTAATATTTCCAAATCTTGCGATAAAAATAGATGTATACTATAGTGATATTAGAAATTTGTTAGCAACAGAAATTATTAGTACTTATGAAGGTTTTAAGTATGCGCGATTCACAAATCAAGATTACGCGAATGTTACCGGAGTGATTCTAAGTTTAGATAAACGTTTTGCAGATTATTTTAGTATGACAATAGACTATACACTTCAAATTGCAGAAGGTAATTCATCAGATCCGATGGCAGTATATAACGATACTAGAGGGAATGTTGAGCCAGAAAAAGTTGTTGTCCCTTTGAACTGGGATCAGAGACATACATTAAACTTTACTGCAAATGTTGGTCAACCTGGTGATTGGATTGTTGGAATAATTGCTAGATATGGTTCAGGTACGCCCTATACTGAAGATGCTACAGTAAGTAATTCTGTAAGATTCGAAAATGGCGGTCGTCAACCATCAACTTTATACTTCGATTTAAAGGCTGACAAAAGCTTTAAATTGCTAGGACTTGATTGGCACGCAATTCTTCTCGTTTATAATGTGTTTGATATATACAATGAAGTTGGTGTTTATTCAACTACCGGGCGTGCTACAAATGATACAAATACAAAGTACTTTACAGATAGTGATGTTCAGGGATTAAATACAATTGATGAGTATATTATTAACCCCGGAATGTATTCTTCTCCAAGAGAGATTAAACTTGGTTTGAGTCTTGTTTTCTAATAAATGTTTGATTAATGAGGTAAAGATGTTATTTAAAAAAATCGCTTTTCTATTTTTACTTTTTGTATCTAGTCTTTTTGGACAGGTAAATGAGCAGATAGAAGCTTATCGTAATGACCCTTATGGCGATATTCAGTTTAGAAGAGAGGGAGTAATGGATGGGAATCTTGTAAGAACTCTTTTCTACAATAATGGTGAAGTTGCACAATGGCCATTTGACCCTTCTGGTGAGTGGCTTAAAGGTACAGGGCACGGCTATCTTGATGGTGTTTGTGTTCTAATTGCATCCGAGGTTACAACAGATGCTGGTATCGTACATCCATTACAAACCTCCTATCGTGAGTGGATGGATAGAGATCCTATTGATGGAACTATTTGGGGATTGGAACCAGTACCTGGATATACAAGAGTTGCGCCGTTAGACGATGGCACAGCTAATGAAGATCCAGCAATTAGTACAAAATCAACTTCGTGGCCTTTAGATTGGCCCGATGCTCTTGGTATTGATGATAGTTGGAATGGCTTTTGGTATGGTTATTTTGGTAAAGGTGTTAAAAATGCTGACTTTGAAACATACTTTGTTATGGATGATTCAAAAGATGGTGAGTGGTCCCGTGTCCCATACAATTATCATCCAATTGCAAATGATTTTGAAAGACAAGGTCTTGGAATTCGCGTTGAAACTAGAGGATTCCAATGGTCACATGTTCTTGCTGAAGATATTATATTTTGGCATTATGATATAGTAAATTTATCCGATGATGATAACGAAAAAACTTTCTTCGGTTCCTATACTGATACTGGTGTTGGTGGTTCTGATGATAATGCCGACGATAATGCTTCTTACGATACTATTCTTGATTTGGCCTATGCCTTTGATGATGATGGATTTGGTGCCCCAGGTAGATGGAAAACTGGCTACATGGGATATGCTTACCTTGAAAGTCCCGGTAATTCATTTGATGGCATTGATAATGATGATGATGGAATGACTGATGAAAGCAGAGCCGATGGTATTGATAATGATGGTGATTGGCTTACTTTTTCAGATTTAAATGAAAATGGCGTTTGGGATCCTGAAGAAAATGAACCACTTAATAATGATGTTGGTAAAGATGGTATTGGACCTTTTGATGCACAATATGTTAGCCAAGATGAAGGTGAAGGGGATGGTATTCCAACAGATGGAGAACCAAACTTTGACAAAACTGATAAGGATGAATCTGATCAGATTGGTTTGACAAGTTTATCCATTTACCGATTAGGTGATGGAGGAACTGGTGGTGGATGGCCAAAAGATGATGAATCAATGTGGTTGAAAATGCAGGCTGCAAATTTTGATACAGCTTTGCAAAGAGCAAACATTAGTATGGTTTTTGCTTCTGGTAAATTTCCATTAAAGCTAAATGGACGTGATAGATTCTCAATGGCCCTTCTATTTGGTGAGGATTTAGAAGATTTGATTTTTAACAAAGAGACAGTTCAGCAGATTTACAATGCTAACTATAACTTCTCAAAACCTCCTGATAAACCAACTCTAACAGCTGTTCCGGGAGATAAAAGAGTATTTCTATATTGGGATAGTAAAGCTGAAGAATCTAGAGATCCATTTTTAGGTTTTGAAAATGACGACCCTACACAAGGATATAAAAAAGATTTTGAAGGCTATTTGGTTTATAGAAGTCAAGAACCAGAATTTAATGATATAAAAGTTATAACTGATATGAAGGGTAGTGCTAAATATTCAAGACCTATCGCTCAGTTCGATTTAATAGATGGAATAAAGGGAGCCGATCCAATTGGAATAAACGGTGCTAGTTTTAATAGAGGTAGTGACAATGGGTTACAACACTCCTATATTGACACAACTGTTAAAAACGGTGTTCGGTACTATTATGCTTTAGTTTCTTATGACATGGGTGATCCTACATTTGGGACTAAAGGATTAGTTCCTACTGAATGTACAAAAATTATAACTGAAGATTTTTCAGGAAATATACTTTTCTTAGATATAAACACCGCTGTTATTACGCCTAATGCCTCAGCTGCTGGGTATATGCCATCAGAAATTGATGGTGATCTAACTCAAGTAGAAGAAGGTATTGGAACAGGACATTTAAATGTTGTTGTTCTTGATGAGGACGAAATAGCAAATGGAGCCACTTATAAAGTTGAATTTAATTCAGAAGGGGAGATGCCAGATTATAATACTACTTCATACAGGTTAATTAAATCTCAAGGTAGTGAAATTGATACAATTATTTCACATGGTACCGATTTTGGTGCAAGTGCATTTACTCAACCCTTTGATGGATTAGTATTCAGTGTGATAAATGATACTTCAGTGAACGTTATTAAAGCTGAAACGGATTGGTTAGTTGGTAATAGTAATTTTATTACAGAAGTTCGTGCAGATGATTCTTCTCCTGCAAGAAATGTTGCTTATCCATCTAATTACGAACTAAGATTTGATGATGATTTCGTTTATACTACCCCGTTTTTCAATATTGATGTTAACTTCTCAGTAATTAATACAACACGTGGTGATACAGTTGATGCTGAAGTATATGATAACGATGCGCCAGACACACCTGGTCATGGAATATTAAGTTTTGGTGATGAAATAATAATTATTGAAGATTTAAGTACTAGTTACATAATTACTTGGAATCTTCTCTGGGAATATACAACAGGTCCAAATATTCCTCCTATTCTTCCAGAATCAGGGGATATTTATCAGATTAAAACCACAAAGCAATTTAATCAAGATGATTATTTTCAATTCTCTACTGAAGCATCTTATATTGATGATGCCTTGATGAAAAATAGTCTTGACAATATATCGGTAGTACCAAATCCATATATTGCTGCTGCTGCTTGGGAACGAAGAAACCTGAACCAAACTGGTCGTGGAGAGAGGAAAATTAACTTCATCAATCTTCCTGCAGAATGTAGAGTAAAAATATACACTATCTCAGGAGATTTAGTTAAGACTTTAGATAAAGAATATTCTGCATCAGATGGTTCTTTATCTTGGAATCTAGTTTCTGATGATGGAATGGATGTTGCGAGCGGACTCTATATTTACCATGTGGAAACTCCAGAAGGTGAAGAATATATTAACAAATTTGCATTAATCAAATAAGGATGTTAGAAATGAATAGGATGATAATAAATATTTTGCTCGTTTTTATCTTTACTGCTTTTAGTATTAATGCGCAAGATATTGATAATGTTTCAAAAAGAGGAACTACTGCTGCACAATTTCTAAAGGTAAGCCAAGGTGCGAGAGCAACCGGCATGGGAAGTGCATTTGTCGCCGTATCTGATGATGTATCTTCCATGTTTTGGAATGTTGCTGGTATTGCTAGACAAAAAAATAACTCTGTTATTTTTGATCACACACAGTGGATTGCCGATTTAGGTTATAATTTTATAGCTGGTTCTTTTAATCTCGGTGATTATGGTACAATAGGTCTGAGTTTTACTGGCTCAAATTATGGCGAAATGAAAGTTACTACTATTGATGAACCAAACGGTACAGGAGCTGTTTTTGGTGTTAATGATGCTACATTTAGTCTTGCTTGGGCAATGAACTTAACACAAGAATTCTCAATTGGTCTTGCTCCAAAAGTTATTTCACAATCAATATGGAATACTTCTGGTACTTCCTTTGCGATTGATATGGGAATACTTTACGATACTCCTTTAGATGGTTTGACCATTGGTATGTCAATTACTAACCTTGGAACTAAGTTACAACTTAGTGGAACAACTGATGTTGTTTTAATTGATCAAGATCCAGAGACAACCGGAAACAATGACAGAATTCCTGGGGAATACTCTACGGGTGCATGGTCATTACCTCTTACATATGTTCTCGGTCTTTCATATAGTGTTATTAATACAGGGATGCACAAATTTATTGTTGATGTTGATGCTAGGCACCCGAATGATAATTATGAAAGTGTGAATGTTGGTGGTGAGTATGTCTTTAATGATGTACTTGCATTACGGGCTGGATACAAATCAATGTTTCTTGAAGATTCTCAAGAGTCCTTTGCACTTGGTGCTGGATTTAAACAGAAAATTTTAGGGAACATTGCGTTTTATATTGATTACGCTTATCAAGATTTTGGAATTCTTACAGCAGTTCATAAGGTTTCTATTGGAATTGATTTCTAGGGGGACGAAAATGAAAAACAAGAAAATAGTACTAGTATTGTGGTTTCTATTTGGAATAGTAATTTCTCTTAATGCCAAGAATTATAAGGGCGCTGAGTATAGAACCCACGCTACTTTTTTATATGGTCGATTTGAAGTAAGTATGAAACCAGCAAATAGAGTTGGTGTAATTTCATCTTTCTTTACTTATCATGAAATATCTTCCACAGCCGATTGGAATGAAATAGATGTTGAAAACATCGGTCGATACGATGATATTATGCAGTTCAATACTATCACTGGTGGACAAGTAAATCACGAGCGAAATGAAGCAATTTCATTCAATCAATATGAGGAGTTCCACACATACGCTTTTGAGTGGACTCCAGATTACATTGCGTGGTTTATTGATGGAGTTGAAGTTTATCGTCAGACTGGTGAACATATTCAAACAGTAAATCGTGCACAAAAATTAATGATGAACATTTGGAATCCAGAGTACGAAAATTGGGTCGGTGATTGGAATGATTACTCACTACCAACATTCTCATACTACGACTGGGTTAGCTATGCTTCACATACTCCCGGTGCTGGCAATACTGGAACAGGCAACAACTTTACATCTCAATGGCATGACGATTTTGACACTTATGATGCAACACGATGGGGCAAAGCAACTCATACTTGGCAAGGTAACAAGTGTGATTTTATGACAGAAAATGCTGTCATTAAAGATGGCAAATTAATTCTCTGTTTAACAGATGCTGTAAATCTAGGACATCAGGATGTAGCAAAGCCTATTCTAATATGGGGGAAAGCATTTTCTAACGGAGATGTTGAACTGAAATTTTCTGAAGAATTAGATGCATCGACAGCTGAGTCAATATCAAACTATACTCTAGTAGGCGGAACAATATTATCAGCAAAATTATCGAAAGATTTAACAACAGTACTGGTTGAAACAGAGTCATTTGATCCAACTGTAGCAGCAAATATTATTGTATTAAATGTTACTGATATCTGGGGTAATACAATTGCTGCAGCGGCAAAAACTATTATAACAACTGATTATCCTGAGTTCCCACTATCTATTAATGTTGGTGGCGGTGCTGCGTTAGGATACATGCCAGATCAAGAATGGGATGAAACATTACAATACGGATATCTGGATAGTGGAGATGGAACATGGCCTTCTAATACACCAATAGATAATACAGATGAAGATATTATATATACTACAGATGGTGAAGGGACAAAAAAATATTTGGTCAAAGTTCCTAATAATCAATACGATGTAACATTGATGTTTGCTGAAAAATATTTCGATGTGCCAGCCAAAAGAATATTTGATGTTACAATTGAGGGTAATCGTGTTGAATCTAATGTTGATATATTTTCTGAGGTTGGAAAAAATGCTGCATATGATATAACTAAAACAATTGTTGTAGAAGATGAACTTCTAGAGATTATTTTATCTCCACAAATTGATAGAGTTGTATTGAGCGGGATAAAAGTAATTCCAAATCCAACATCTGTTGGCTCAAATGGAAACCAGTTGGATGAATATCAACTTAAACAAAACTATCCAAATCCATTTAATCCCTCAACAGAAATTGAATACACGATTACGAACAGAAGCCATGTGAAGTTAAAAGTATATGATATACTTGGCAACGAGATAGCAACACTCGTAGATAAAACACAAAATGCTGGTAGATATAGAGAGTCTTTTAATTCTAATGAATTTGGAAAAAAATTAGTTAGTGGAGTCTATTTTTATAGATTACAGACAGAAAAATTTATTGAAACTAAAAAGATGTTGATACTAAAGTAAAACGTGGGAGAGGGGGCGAGCATTATTTAACTACATTAAATAATGCTGCAAGAATTGATTCAGAAACAATATACGTGGAAAATGTGAATGCGAAATTCATTAGTTGGTATTAAAATAAAAAATAGAATAAAATTTTCAATAATAATCTTTATAGTCTTAACAATGGTTACAACATCCAATACTTCAAATGCACAAACTATAGATTCAGATAGTGATAGAGTTGAACAACTAATATCCAAACTAACATTAGATGAAAAAATATCTATGCTGCATGGTAATTCAAAATTTACAATTTCTGGTGTTGAAAGATTAGGAATTCCAGAGTGGAAAATGTCGGATGGTCCTCACGGAGTACGTGAAGAAATTGAAAGAGATACTTGGGATGTAGCTGGTTGGGATAATGATTTTTCAACTTATCTACCTGTTGGTACTGCACTAGCTGCCACATGGAATCCTGATCTATCTTACCAGTTTGGCGAAGTTCTTGGAAGAGAAGCACGTGGAAGAGGAAAGGACATTATACTTGGTCCAGGAATAAATATTCTTAGAACACCTCTATGTGGACGTAATTTTGAGTATGGTTCTGAAGATCCATATTTAATTACCAAAATGGTTGTTCCTTATATAAAAGGAGTTCAGGAACAAGATGTTGCTGCATGTCTAAAACATTTTGCCCTTAACAATCAAGAGATTGAACGTTTCAGAGTTAACACTGAAGTGGATGAAAGAACATTGCACGAAATTTATTTGCCGGGATTCAAAGCTGCTGTTGTTGAAGCGGATGTTCATACAGTAATGAGCGCTTACAATAAGGTGAGGGGAAAGTGGTGTAGTGAAAATAAATTTCTACTCACAGATATCTTAAAAAATGAATGGGGTTTTACAGGTGCTGTAATATCAGATTGGGATGGCGTTCATTCAACACATGATGCCGCTATTGCTGGACTTGATATTGAAATGGGAACATTAACCGATAATTATAATGATTACTATTTTGCAGATGCCCTTAAAAAAGAGGTGCTTGATGGAAAAATTGAGTTAGATGTTATTGATGATAAAGTTCGTCGTATTCTTTC
>Ga0164315_10002198_pt1 | contig 14912 bp, 10 predicted proteins | sample GuaBasSedimGuay6_FD_113737 | JGI IMG/M metagenome (GOLD analysis project Ga0164315, IMG submission 113737) | Subseafloor sediment microbial communities from Guaymas Basin, Gulf of California, Mexico - Guay6, Core 4569-2, 0-3 cm | ecosystem: Environmental > Aquatic > Marine > Hydrothermal vents... | reverse complement strand
CGGACCTATTCAGGAACCCTGACAGCGGATCTGGTGATGACGGCGGCCCGGTCTCTCAAGGATCGGCGGGGACCTCTGCGTGCCCTGGTGCAAAAGCTGAAGAATCAGGAATTTGCCATGGCCCAGGTGGGTCCGGCGGATCTCATTCAACGCTGCTTTCTGGCCGTCAGTGCGGTTTCCAATGAGGAATCCATGGTGGACGGGTTGCTCGACGCGGCCGAGCGAATCATTTTCGCCTCGGATTTCGAGGTCGGGGAACTGCGCCGCAACATTCAAGTGGAATCCTATCATTCCGGCTGAGTAGACCACGAAGTCCGGATTTGTTCCGAATTTGTCCTGAACCAGCGCCTTGCCACCCATGGAGCCGACCTCTTGAAATTGATAGATCTGACCCACACGATCATACCGGACATGCCCCAGTGGCCAGATGACCGTCAGCCCCTGGATATCCATCGCCACAGTCTTCATGGTCCCGGCAACCACATGTCCAGTTCCCTGGAATTCGGGTGCCATATCGGCACCCATATCGACGCCCCCCTTCATTTTCTGGCCGGCCAGCCGGGCATCGACCTTCTGCCTGTGGATCGGTTCGTGGGCAAAGGAGTGGTCATTCGGGCCGGGGACGGTGAGTCGCCCGGGGCTATCGGGCCTGAATCGTGCGATGGGGTCGATCTGAAAACGGTTGATTTCGTCTTGTTCGACACGGGCTGGGACAGGCATTGGGGTACGGACCGGTTTTATCGTGAGTGGTCGTTTCTTTCGGTGGAATTGGCGGAGTTGCTTGCCGAAGCCGGACTCAAGGGAGTGGGTCTGGACACCCCGAGCCTGGACTCTTTCGGCGGCCAGGCCGCCCATGACATTTGCGCCCCGGCCGGGATGATCAACATCGAAAACCTGGCCAATCTGGGGGCCCTGCCCCGGGAAGGTTTCACCTTGCTGGTCCTGCCTTTGAAGCTGGAGGGAACCGAGGCTTCCCCCGTTCGGGCCGTGGCCCTTGTCCCTGACAAAATGGAGATCGAGTGATTGGCCTGATCGGACAGGTTTTTCTCTTTGCCGTAGGCATCGTACTGCTGGTTGGCGGGGCCTGGCTGCTGGTCGGCGGCGGTTCCCGGGTTGCCGCGGTGCTGGGTGTGCCCACGGTGGTGGTGGGGTTGACCGTGGTGGCCTTCGGCACCTCGGCTCCCGAATTGTTCGTTTCCATCGTCGGGGCAGTCAATGGGAATACGGGGCTGGTCCTGGGCAACGTCATCGGCTCCAACGTGGCGAACCTGGGTCTGATCCTGGCCATTGCCGCCCTTCTGCGCCCGGTGATCGTGGAGCGGGGTTTATCCCGCAAGGAAGTTCCCTTCCTCCTGGGGGCCACCTTTTTATTCACCGTGCTGGTCTGGGATGGCCGCCTCGACCGGCTTGACGCCAGCCTGCTGGTTGCGTTTTTCATCGCCTTCCTGTGGTGGACCCTGAAAAACCGGGATCGCGGGGTGGTGATAACCGAAGTTCCGACCGAGCTGCCGGCGGTCGATCGGGACCACCGGACGAAGGAACTGTCAAAGGGCCTGGGCATGACGGGCCTGGGTGTGGGAGGGCTGGCCGTCGGCGGTCATTTCATCGTATCCTCGGCGTTGAGTCTGGCGGTGAGCATCGGGGTATCCGAAACCCTGATCGGTCTGACGCTGGTGGCAGTGGGCACCAGCCTTCCCGAACTGGCCACGACCATCATGGCCTCCCTGCGGGATGAGGATGATCTGGCCCTCGGGAACATCGTGGGCTCCAACCTCTTCAATATCCTGGCGGTGGCCGGACCGGTGGGTATGTTCAGGAATCTCGACGCGGAAGGCGGCCAGTCCTTGGGGCCCCTTTCGCTTTCTGCCCTGCAGGTCCAGATGATCTGCATGATGTTCCTGACAGCCATGGTGTTTACGATGATCATCCTGGGCAGGGGCAAGATCGGCCGCAAACGTGGAATGGCTCTATTGCTTACCTACGTCGCGATCATGATTTTCTGGGCGAACCTAAACTAGAAACAACCTTGGTTCAGATCGGCTCGGACCACAGAAACCGGAAGGCCATGGCCAAAAAAAACCAGGACAATCCGATGCCTCCAGCCTCCTCCCCGGACAGGTGGAAACCCGCGCGGGCCATGGGTCTGGCCCGGGCCCTGATGAAAGCGGGCTACGGCACCAGGAAACAGACCAGCACCATGGTGGACGAGGGCCGGATTTCAGTCGGGGACGAAATCATCTTCGATCCGAACAGGATGCTGGACGCCGGCAGCCAGATCTACCTGGATGGCAGGCCTCTGGCACGGTTGGTACACAGTTACTACGCTTTCAATAAACCCGTCCGGGTGGTCTGTACTCAGAGCGAAGCCCCGGAGCGGAAGCTGGTTTCGGATTATTTTCCCCGCGGCGTCCCTGGACTTCAGACCGCGGGCAGGCTGGACAGCAGAACCGTGGGGTTGCTGCTCATCTCCAATGACCGCCCCTGGATCAATCTGGTGACCGGCTCCAAGGTTCTGGATCAGGAATTCCGGGTGCAGGTGGAGGGTGAGCTGACCGAACTGGAGATCGGGGTCATGACCGCCGGCGTCCATCTGCCCAAACTGGGCCTGTTCCGACCGCTGTCGGTCAAGGTCGTGGAAATCCTGAATAACCGGACCGTTGTCACGATGGTGGTGCGGGAAGGCAAGATCCGGCAGGTCCGCCGCATGCTGAACACGCTGCGCCACAAGGTGGTATTCGTCCGGCGGACCAGGATCGGGGATATCCGATTGGGCGACCTCCCCGTCGGGGGAGTAAGGCACTTGACCGCCGGTGAAATACATTCCATTTTCGAATCGAAAAAAACGGCAGCCAACCCACCGGTCCCGAAGGGTGATGAATGAGATGATCCACTTCATTCTGGATGCGAGCCTGATCCTGGTCCTGATCCTGTTCGTGGTGCAGACTGTTCGTCTGCGGCGACAGGAACGTCATTTCCAGGTTTTGGCCGACTCCATCGAACACCAGGAAAAGATGGCAACCATGGGGCACCTCCTGGCCGGAATTGCCCATGAGCTGAACACGCCCCTGGGCGCGGTGTCCTGTAGCATGGATCTGGCCAAGCGGGCCCTGGTCAAGATGGGTGAGGCACTGGAAGAAACCGATCGGTTACCGCTGGATCCCGGGGCCGCGGAAAACCTGGTGAGGGCAAGGAAGGCCCTGAAAATCGTTCAGGACAACGAACCGATCCTGGATCAGGCCCTCGCCCGGACCGGTCAACTGGTGCGGCAATTACGCCTGGCCGGACGCGGCGATCAGGACGAACCGGTTCCCGTGGACGTCAACGCCCTGATCGAGGGGACGTTGATTCTCTTGACCCACGAGTTGAAACAGGATGTGACGATGGACCTGCAACTGGGAGATGTCTCCCCCGTCAACGGGTGGCCCGGGCCTCTGGGCCAGGTTTTTCTCAACCTGATTCTCAATGCCCAGCAGGCCATCGGGGGTCCGGGCAGGATCTCGGTGTCCAGCGGCGTCGAAAACGGGCGGGTTGTCGTGAAGGTGAGCGATTCTGGACCGGGTCTGCCGGACGGCTGCCGTGAAAAACTTTTCTCGCCTGGCTGGACCACCAAGTCCGAAGATGAGGGCACCGGTCTGGGCCTGTTCATTTCCAGGCGGATCGTCGAGCGGCACGACGGGACGATCGAGGCCGGTAATGATGAATCCGGCGGGGCGGTTTTCGTGGTCACCCTTCCGGCTGTCTCAGAGGGAACGCCGGAAGCTGGCGCCTGATGAACTGGCTGGCGGGATTCCTGCCGGATCTGCGTTCCGGCGAACGACGGTTGGCGGTCCTGATGTCCGCCAATTATTTCCTGCTGCTGCTTTTCTACTACCTGCTCAAACCTGCCCGTGATTCCCTGTTCCTGGTCGAGATCAGTCCTGAAAAACTCCCGCTGGCCTATATGTTGACGGCTTTGGTGGCCGCGCCCGTGACAGCCGCCTACGCGCGGGCCGGCCTGCGGCGGCGTCTGGACCGGCTCATCGCCCTGACCATCCTGGTCCTGATGGTCAGCCTGGTCGTGTTGCGCCTGTTGATCGATGTGGGCCAGGACTGGGTATTCTATCTCTTCTACAGCTGGGTGGGTGTCGCCGGTGGCCTGACCACCAGCCAGTTCTGGCTGCTGTCCAACGGGATCTTCGACGCCAGCCAGGCCAAGCGCATTTTTCCCCTGCTCGGCCTTGGTGGCATCGCCGGCGCCTTCGTGGGGGGAGAGTTCACGAGTTTCCTGATCCTCGAGGTCGGCTTGCCGACCCAGGATCTGCTGCTGGTCAGTTGTGGGGTCCTGGCCATGGTCGGGTTCATCAGCCGGATGGTCTGGGGCCACAAGCCGGCCGGTATGGATGCGGCCCCCGATCCGACCCGCGAGGAGGAAAGGAGCGGGAATTTCCGGAGCATCATCCGATCGATTGCCCGGTCCCGCCACCTGAGTCTGACCGTGGGCATCATCGCCCTGACGGTGATGACCGCTTCATTCATCGATTTCCAGTTCAAGACCGTCACCTGGCAGGCCATCGGCAACGAGGCGGAGCTGACTTCCTTTTTGGGCCGTTTCTACGGCCGGATGAGCCTGCTGTCGCTGCTGGTGCAGGCCCTGTTCGCGGCCCGATTGATCCGTTGGCTCGGAGTGGGCGGTGTGCTCCTGGTGCTGCCTGCGGTTCTGGCCGGAGGTGTCATGGGAATGATCATCATGCCCGGCCTGGTTGCGGCGATGATCATGCGCGGCAGCGACATCACCCTGAAATATTCAGTGGACAAGACCAGCCGTGAATTGTTGTTCCTGCCCATTCCCCTGGCCCTGAAAAAACGGACGAAGGTCTTCATCGACATATTCGTGGATCGCTGGGCCCGTGGCATGGCCGGTGGACTGCTGCTCCTGTTGACTCTTGTCCTGAAATGGGATCTGAGCCGGATCGCCATGGTGACCCTGGTGCTGCTGGCGGGCTGGTTTGTCCTGGCCCTGCTGATGCGCCGGGAGTACGTGAACTCTTTCCGGATGGCCCTGGCCAGAAGGGAAATCGATCTTGCCGGGTTGACGGTGCACATCGATGACGCGTCGGCGGTGAAGGTCCTGGTCGACGCCCTGGGCAGCGACAACCAGCGGGAGATCGTCTATGCGCTGGACATGTTGCAGGGGGTCCAGTCCTCGCAGCTGTTGGAGGCCGTCCGGCCGCTGTTGGACCATCCTGCCCACGAAGTGCGGCGCCGGGCGCTGGACGTTCTCTGTCTGAACGGTGAACCCGTCGATGGCGGGCGGGCCGAGAAATTCCTGACGGATCCCGATCTGGGTGTGAGGGTGGGGGCCGTCGCCTGTGTGGTGAACCTCTCCTCGTCGGAGGGGGATTCCCGGAATTTCCTGACGGAAATGCTGGCCGGTGTGCCGTCGGGCCGCAATGCGGCCCTGGCCTTTATCGCGAACCGGGATCTGGGTTCGGAATTCCGGGATCTCGTCACCGAACCAGTGGTTGATTCGATCCTGGATGATATTGCAGACACGGGTTCCGAAGGGCGCGAAGTGCTGGCCGGACTGTCCTGGAATCCGGCTGGATGCTCCGATAAACTCTGGGATTCCCTGGCGCAGGATCCGGATGCGGCCGTGGTCGAGGCAGCCATTGCCGGCGTCGGGTCACGTGGGGATTTCCACCGCCTGGACTGGTTGCTGCGACTGCTCGACCATCCGCATCTGCGGACCCATGCACGAGGCGCCCTGGCGGAACTGGCCAATGAGGATGCCGGCATCATCGGGGAGCTGGAGGCCTTTTTCCTGTCCGAGGACAACACCGCCCGGGCCCGCGAGGAAATCCCCCGGATCCTTGAATTGATTCCCGCCCAGGAAAGCGTGGACATCCTTCTGAATCACCTGGCCACCCGTAGTCCCGAACTGCGTTTCGGGGTGCTGAAGGCCCTGGGCAAGCTGCGGTCCCGGTATCCGGAACTGAAGTTCGCCCCGGAGGTGGTCTCGGCGGAGATCGCCATCGAAGCGGGACGGTTTTTCCAACTTTCGCGTCTGGGAACCCTGTTGCCGGAGCAGGGAGAGCCGGCCCGGTTGCTGGGCCGTGTGATGACCGAAACACAGACGCTGAGGCTCGAGAGTGTTTTTCGTCTGTTGGGACTATTATATCCCCTGCGGGATGTCCTCAATGCCTACAATGGGGTGATGAGTGGCCGGCGGGTGCCGCGGGCCAACGCCCAGGAGTTCCTGGACAACCTGCTGCACGGAACGCACCGCCGGTTGGTGCTGTCCCTGATCGATGAACAGCCAGCCTACGAGGCCTGGCTTGAAACGGGCCTGATGGCCGACCTGGATATCGGAGAACCTGCCCGCAACACCTCCGAAGCTCTGGATATCTTGAGCCGGGACTGCGATCCCTGGTTGGCCGCCTGCGCCATTTTCGCAGGAAGCCGCATGGAAAATCCGGCCGCCGCCCACCACCTGGCCCGAACGGGAGATGACATGCTGTCACCCATCGAAAAAGTGCTCTTGCTGCAGAACGTCGAGGTGTTTTCCGAGGTGCCTACCGACCAGCTGGCCGCCCTGGCTGCCATCGCCAGGGAGATGTCGGTGTTGACCGGCGACACCGTCTACCGGGAAGACGACAGCCCCGATGCCCTTTACCTTGTTCTCGAGGGTCACGTACTGCTGCATCAGGGGGATCGGGAAATAACCACCGCCGGCAAGCCGACGACCTTCGGCACCTGGGCCCTGTTCGACGACGAGCCGCGGGTCATGACGGCCACGGCCACGGAGGACACCAAGCTTTTGTGCATCGACCGCAACGAATTCAACGACCTGTTGTCTGATGACGTGCGCATCGCCAAGGGCATCATTCGCACGGTCACTCGCAAGTTGCGCGAGCTGGCGGGAAGGGTGTCCTGATGGTGGAGATCCATGGCCGGAAACCCGTCATCATGCTGGTGGACGACGAGCCCATGGTCACCCAGGTTTTGGCCTCTTTCCTGGAACTGGAAACGGATTACGAGGTGATCACCTGCGCCTCGGGGGCCGAGGCATTGGAACAGATGTCCGCCAAACCGGTGGACGTGATGGTGTCGGACTTCCTGATGCCGGGCATGAACGGCCTGGAACTGCTGGCCGAAGTCGGTCGGCGGGATCCGGAAATCCCCCGCCTGATGCTGACCGGTTATGCGGACAAGGAAAACGCCATCAGGGCCATCAACGAGGTGGGTCTGTTCCAGTATCTGGAAAAGCCCCTGGACAACGCGCAGTTCCTTCTGGCCTTGAAAAACGCGCTGGCCCACAAGGGGGTGCGGGCATCGCTCCATGCCAAGATCCAGGAGTTGGACCGGGCCCTGCATCAACGGGATGAACTGAACGCGCGGGAAGAAGAGATGCGGAAGGAGATGGACTGGGCGCGTACTGTCCAGGCCAAGTTCCTGCCCCGTGAAGTGCCGGCTGCCGATCCATTCGGATTGGCCGTGATCTACCGGCCTGCCATGGCCGTTGGCGGCGATTTCTACGAATTTGTTCCTCTGGACGGTGGCAACCTGGGAGTCATCGTGGCGGACAGCGCGGGGCACGGGGTCCAGGCCGCCCTGGGAACAGCCCTGCTCAAGTTCGCCACCGCCGGACTGGCCGGGGGGGATTTCGGGCCGGGTGAGATCCTGGCCAGGATGAACGCGGTTCTTTTCCGGGGTTTGCCCAGGGAGATACCGGTGGCTGCCGCGGCGGCCGTCCTGGAGCCGGCCACCGGTCGGATCCGCCTGGCGGGGGCGGGGTTGCCCTATCCCGCCCTCGTGGACGCAGATGGCCAGATGCATTTTCAACCGTCGCCCGGTCTTCTGCTGGGCCTGGTCGATGAGCCCATGTATACTCCCGGCACCGAAACGGTTCTGATACCCGACCGGGGCAGCAGTCTGCTCATGTTCAGCGACGGTTTGACCGAGGCCCAGGATACGGGGGATGAACTCTACGGCGAGGGCCGCCTGCGCCAGGACGTGGCCGAACTGGCGGGAACGACCGGGCAGGATCTGCTGGGGGCCTTGGCCGACCGGGCGCTGTCTTTCGGATTGCCCGAGTATCGCGACGACCTGACGGTGGTGGGCATCACCAGAATCGATTGAGGGGAGCCAACGTGAACGACAACGTGCAACAGGAGCCGATCCCGTTCAAGGAAAGCGACGCCACCATGGTGCTCGTCGATGACGAGGATATGGTTCTCAGCAGTCTCCAGTCCTTTCTCGAACTGGAGACGGACTACAACCTGAGGACCTTCACCTCTCCGGAGGCCGCCCTCGAATATACCCTGGCTGGGCCTGTGGATGTGGTCGTGTCGGATTTCCTGATGCCGGGCATGAATGGAATCGAATTGCTGAGCCGGATCCGGGAAAAACATCCCCACGCACCCCGGATCCTGCTGACCGGCTACGCGGACAAGGAAAGCGCGATCAAGGCCATCAACGATATTGGCCTGTTCCAGTACATCGAAAAACCCTGGGACAACACCAATCTACTGATCGTGCTGCGCAACGCCCTCGAAAGGCGTTACCTGGTCAAGACCCTCCAGGAGAAAATCACGGAGATCGACCGGGCCCAGGGCAAACTGTCCGGTCTGCAGAACGATATCCTGCGGACCTTCATCTGATCGTTCCGGCGGAGGAAGTCGTGAAATGTGACCGATCGATCAGCTCCGGAGTTCTGGTTGCAGCAGGGGTCATGCTCCTGCTGGGTGCGGTTGCAGGTCCCACCCAGGCCGCCGACCTGGACGACAACGTTTTTCTCCACGGTTTCGTGAGCCAGGGTTACCTGAACACTTCGGACAACGACTATCTGGTGACGCGCAGCATCCACGGGACCGCGGCCTTCACCGAAGCAGCCATCACCCTGACGGCCATCCCCATGGACCGGTTGCGGGTGGGTATCCAGTTCCTGGGCCGCAACTTCGGTGACACGGGCAACGATCAGGTTCTCATCGACTGGGCCTTCGGCGACTACCGGTGGAAGGACCAGCTGGGCTTTCGGGCGGGCAAGGTCAAGATGCCTTTCGGCCTGTACAACGAGGGCCGTGACGTGGACATGCTGCGCACGAGCATCTTCCTGCCTCAGAGCATCTACAACGAGAAAATGCGCGATTTCATCCTGGCCTACGAGGGTGCCGGCGCCTACGGCAACTTCGATATGCATGGGGTCGGGGAGTTGGACTACCACGTCTACGTTGGTACGCTGAACGTCCCCGATACGAGCACGGGATTCTGGACGGATATCTTCTCGAGTACCGCCCAGGATCTGGAACCCATTGTCGGGCTGGTGGTGGATGATGAATACGGCAATCCTGCCGGGACGGCGGAGGCAAGCTTCCGGTCCATGGACGATGTCGGGGTGACCTTTCCCTGGATCTATGGGGGCGCAGTGAACTGGTATACTCCGCTGACCGGGTTGCGGCTCGGCACCGCGGCCATGGTGGGTCGTTACAATATACAGACCGTGCTGCGTTTTGACGTGAACATCCCGGATGATCCCGATGCTATTCCGCCAAATAACGGGGTGGGGTATCATCCTTTCGACATCGAAGTCGACGAGACCCACGAGATCGATCACATCGCCACCTTTTCCGCGGAATACGTGAGGAACGATCTGACCCTCGCCGCGGAGTACTACCACGATGAATTCGACAACAACTCGACCCGCGGCTGGTATGTCCTGGCAGGCAACCGGTTTTCGCGGTTGTTGTCCCTGTCTGTCTATTATTCCGATGCCGAGCCGCTTGGCGGGGGTAATGTAATTAGAGACCTGGAGGCGTTAAGCCTGCCGGATTATTACGGGTGGCAAAAGGACCTGACGATCAGCAGCCGGTTCGACCTGACCGACTTCTGGCTCTTCAAGCTCGAGTACCATTTCATCAACGGGGTGGCGCTGACCCAGCCGCGTACCCTGGAAGAGAATCTGGCAGATCCCATGAAGCAGCACTGGGGCATGTTCGCCGCCAAGACGACTTTTCATTTCTAACAGGCTGATTGCAGGCCGGAACGGGGGTGACGTCATGAATATCAAAGGGGATAAGGAACGAAGGTTGGCCGGCATAATCTTTCTGGTGATCGTGGCGTCGATTTACCCCGGATTCGGTCCAGGGGTGGCTGTCGCCAGCGATGACCTGGTGATCATCGCCAATCCCGACCTTGCTGACAGCGCCATTGAACAAAGGGAGTTGCAGAGGATCTATCTCGGCAAGAAGACCCGGTGGGAGGACAACACCTCCATCGTGCCGGTGATGCTCAAATCAGGGCCCCTGCACGATGAGTTCATCGAGGGATACATCGACCGTTCGGTCCAGCGTTTCGTCACCTACTGGCGGCAGATGGTGTTTACCGGCAAGGGCATGCCTCCGAAAAGTTTCGCCAGCGAATCCGATCTGGTCGATTTCGTGGCCCGCACTCCCGGTTCGGTGGGATACGTTTCGACGTCGGTAAACGTATCGAGCGTCAAGAAGCTCGAACTCGAATAGCGTGGGGCAAGGTCCGCCCCGGAGAAGGCATCAATGAAATTCAACCACAAGATTTTCCTGATGCCCCTGGTCACGGCCCTGGCATTTCCGGTGTTTTTCGGACTCACCCAGCGGGCCACCAACAGGAGCGCGGAAACCATCGACCGCATCCGGGACGAATTCTTCCACGCCCTGGAACTCAGCCATGACCTGGAAAAGGATCTTCTGACCATCCGCCAGCTTCTGACCACCGCGGTGACCAATGCCGATGAAGACCAGGTGGCCGCGGCCGACACGGTTGCCGCCCATTTTCGGGAAACGATTGCCGGCTGTGTCGGTGTGCCGGGCCTGGAGAGCAGACTCGCCCCCATGCGGGAGGAGTTCGATGCTTATTTTGAGATTGCCAGGATATCCACCCGCGAAATGATCGCCCAGGATCTGATGGATCTCGATTTCCCGCCGGGATTTCTGGAACGGGTGGCACTGATGAATCAGCGCTACGACAAACTCAACCGGGACCTGATCCAGGTGGTTGCCGAAACCAATGAACACATGGTCCGGGCCATCGACCGGTTGGGGGTTCGCATAGACCGTGTGCGCTGGATCATGAATGTCACCAGCATCGTGTTTCTTGGGGTGCTGGTCCTGCTTTCGATCATGGTCACCGCCGCCATCGTCAGGCCGGTGAACCGGATGAGCAAGGTGGCCCAGGCCATCGCGGGCGGGGATCTGGGCCAGAACCTGGACCATCAATCAAACGACGCCCTGGGCGAACTGGCCGACAGTATCCGGGACATGCAGGCGGCGCTCATCCGGGACATCGCCAGGCGGGAAAAGGCGGAGGCGGATCTGATCGCCGCCCAGGGTCAGATCATCCAGTCGGAAAAGATGGCCGTCCTGGGTGAACTCGTGGCGGGGCTGGCCCATGAAATGAACACTCCGCTGGGCACCCTGGCTTCGTCCGCGGACGTGGTGGACCGCAGCCGGAAAATCATCCAGGAAAAGTGCACCGCCGGAACCGACCTGGAAGAGGTGAGGAACGATCCCCGGTTCCAGCGGGCCATTCTTGCCCTTGAAAACGGTATCCTCGGCATGGGAGTCGCTTCGGACCGTATCAATGAACTGGTCACGGGCCTGAAGGCCTTCAGCCAGGTGGACAAGGCCGACTTCCAGCAGACGGACCTCAACGAAGGTCTGCGCAATACCCTGAATCTCGTGGACCGGGAATTCCCCGAAGGCGTGGAACTGAAGCTCGAGCTGGGGGAGATCGAACCCCTGCTCGGCTACCCCGCCCAGTTGAATCAGCTCTTCCTGGCTCTGATCTCGCATGCTGTTCGGGACATCGATCCTCCCGGCACGGTGACGGTGAAAACAGAACAGATCGCAGACCAGGCCCAGATCACAGTCAGCGATACCGGTCTCGGATACGAACCTGCTGCCCTGCAGGCGCTTTTCAAGCCGAGCTTCAAATCCGACACCAGCCGGGTGCGCATGGATTGGGAGATGATCACCTGCAACAGCATCGTGGATCGGCACGGTGGGTCGTTGGCCGCCGAGAGTGCCCCGGGTCAGGGCACGACCTACGTGATCAACCTTCCGATCTGGTCAAAAGGTCAGCCCGCCCAGCCGGGGCCTGTTTGACAACCCTCCCGCAGAGGGATTCCAGGGGCGGCGCACCACGTCGGGAGAGACCATCTGAGAACGATAATCAAGATCAGATGTTAAGCATTAAACATATTCGTCTCACCAACTCAATTTATATTCGATACTTAAAAGAAGAGTTTTTTTCTCCTGTGTAGGCCCTTTCCCCCGTCCAACTTCGAACATGCAACGCATTCTCAAATATAGTGATAACCTATTTGACCCGTAGGGATTGGACGTCAATAATTTCCCCGGTCAACGATATCACCAGTTCCATTGTCCCTTATGGAGTAGTCCCGATGCCCTTCCATGCGCTGTCCACCGAGATTTTTGTCCGGAATATCCTGGGGAAACAGGTTCTTTTTGTTCTTCTCGCAGGGGTGATCCTGGCGGGGCTGGCGGGGCCGGTTCCGGTCCTGGCCCAGACCGCCGAGGACTGTCTGGACTGTCACGATGACGAGGAATTCACGAAAAACGAGGGGACCCGGGTCATATCCCTCCACGTGGATATCGACCAGTACACCAATTCCATCCACGGCCGGGAAGACATCGAGTGCATCGACTGCCATGCCGACCTGGAGGATTTCGACGGTGAGCACGATGAAGAGCTCGAGGATGTCGACTGCACCATGTGCCACGACGACATCGCGGAGATCTACGACGCCAGCCTCCACGGGCTCAAGGTGGCCGAAGGCGTTCCCCTGGCGCCGCGCTGCTGGTCCTGCCACGGCGCCCACGACATCACCCCGCCGGAGGATCCAAATTCCCGGGTGAACAAGTTCAACATCCCCATCATGTGCGGCCGTTGCCACAAGGAAGGTGCGGGGGTCAGCGACTACGCCGACGTTTCCCAGGACAGCGTGTTGACCCACTACTCCCTTTCCATCCACGGCGAGGGATTGTACCGGCGCGGACTGACCGGAACCGCCGTCTGCTCCGACTGCCACACGGCGCACAACGTCCGCAACCACAAGGATCCCGAATCCAGCATTCACCGCGACAACGTGGCGGCCACCTGTGAGCAGTGCCACGGGCTGATCGAAAAGGTGCACCAGAAGGTCATCCAGGGAAACTTGTGGGAAAAGGATCCTTCCAAGGTTCCGGTCTGTATCGAATGTCATCAGCCACATGAAGTCCGGCGGGTCTATTACGACGAGGGCATGTCCGACAGCGAGTGTCTGGCCTGCCACCAGAAGGCAGATCTGGTGGGCACGGGTCCCGGCACCGAGGGCAAGTCCATGTTCGTGGAGCACGATGTGCTCGGTGGATCGGCCCACAAGAAGGCTTCCTGTATCCAGTGCCACACCGGGGCTTCGGTCAACCACGAAAGGCCCTGCGACACCATTCCCAGCAAGGTCGACTGCTCCATCTGCCATGCCGAGGTGGTGGAGATCTACAAGAACAGCATCCACGGCAAGATGGAACAGCAGGGCGATCCGGACACTCCGGATTGCCTGATCTGCCACGGCGGCCACGACGTTCTCAAGAAGGACAACCCCGATTCCCGGACCCACGTCCGGAACATCCCCGATCTGTGCGGAACCTGCCACGACGAGGGCGGCGTCGCCGACAAGCGGTACGAGGGCACCGTGGAGAGCATGGTGGCCAACTACAAGAAAAGCGTGCACGGCCAGGCCCTGCACAAGAGCGGACTGGTGGTATCGGCGACCTGTGTCGACTGCCACTCGACCCACGCCATCCTGCCCAGCAAGGAGGCCGGCTCCAGCGTCAACCGCGCCAATGTGGCCAACACCTGTGGGGGGTGTCACGAAGGTATCGACCGGACTTTCCGCGAGAGTATCCACTTCACGGGCGAGAAGATGGACGGCCACGAGCTGCCCATGTGCGACGATTGCCACAGCTCCCACCAGATCGCCCGCATCGATGCCCAGGGTTTCAAGTTGCAGATCGCCAACTCCTGCGGTGTCTGCCACGAAAGCGTGACCGAAACCTACTTCGATACCTACCACGGCAAGGTCTTCGCCCTGGGTTACACCGAGACCGCCAGTTGCCACGATTGCCACGGGCAGCACAATATTCTCAAGCCGGACAATCCTTCCTCGACCCTGTCTCGCGACAACATCGTGGGCACCTGCGCCAAGTGTCATCCGGGCGCACACCGGCAATTCGCGGGTTATCTGACCCACGCCACGCACCACGACAAGGACAAGTATCCGGCCATCCATTACACCTGGCTGTTCATGACGTCGCTGCTGATCGGCACCTTCCTGGTGTTCGGTATCCACACCCTGATGTGGTTGCCCCGCAGCTTCCAGGCCCTGAAGCATTCGCGGCAGCTGCGCATGGAAGCCAAGGGCGAAAAGCAGTTTCGCCGGTTCAATCGTCTGCAACGGATGCTGCACGCCACGGTGATCATCAGTTTCCTTACCCTGGCGGTCACGGGCATGACGCTCAAGTTCTCCTATCTGCCCTGGGCCCAGTGGCTGGCCCACGCAATGGGCGGTTTCCAGTCCGCCGGGACCCTGCATCGCATGGGGGCCATCCTGACCTTCTTCTACTTCACCAGGCATATCTACGATGCCCACTGCCGTCGCAAGAAGGCCGGCCAGAGCTGGGGAGAGTTCATTCTCGGCCCGGGCGGAATGATGTTCAACGCACGGGACGGCGTGGAATTCGTCCAGACCATGAAATGGTTCCTGCACAGGGGCGAACGGCCCCAGTACGGCCGCTGGACCTACTGGGAGAAGTTCGATTATTTCGCTGTCTTCTGGGGCGTGGGCATGATCGGAGTCAGCGGGCTCATCCTGTGGTTCCCCGAGGTGTTCACCTACGTGT
>Ga0164315_10002195_pt1 | contig 14927 bp, 9 predicted proteins | sample GuaBasSedimGuay6_FD_113737 | JGI IMG/M metagenome (GOLD analysis project Ga0164315, IMG submission 113737) | Subseafloor sediment microbial communities from Guaymas Basin, Gulf of California, Mexico - Guay6, Core 4569-2, 0-3 cm | ecosystem: Environmental > Aquatic > Marine > Hydrothermal vents >... | reverse complement strand
GGTGCTCGAAGGTCGTATCGCGATGTCGCCGCACAAGGAAAAGTTCGGCACAATCATGGTGCCGACCGAGGAAGTCGTCGAAATGCGCGAAGGCAATCGGCGTAAAAGCGAACGCAAGTTTTTCCCGGGTTATGTACTGGTGCAGATGGAAATGGACAGCGCTACCTGGCACATGGTCAAGGAAGTGCCCAAGGTACTTGGTTTTATCGGCGGTACCAGCGACAAGCCCGCCCCGATTACGCCGGCGGAAGCCGACGCGATTTTGAATCGTGTCGAGGAAGGCGTCGACCGTCCGCGTCCGAAAGTACTCTTCGAAGTTGGTGAAGTGGTGCGTGTTAATGACGGCCCGTTCAATGACTTTAACGGCGTCGTTGAAGAAGTGAATTACGAAAAGAGCAAAATGCTCGTTTCGGTACAGATTTTTGGTCGTTCCACCCCGGTCGAATTAGCCTTCGGCCAGGTTGAGAAAGGATAGAATTTAATTTCCGGTGTTTTCGGATACCGGGTTTTTTTGAACTTGAAGTCGTTTTAAAGCGTTACCAGCGAAACGCAGTAGCTTTAAAGTGACTTCAACGATGGGGAGGGTGAACTCGATTCATCCGTTTGCACCCGGGAGATAGCTGAAATGGCTAAAAAGTTAGTAAACTATATCAAGTTGCAGGTGCCCGCGGGCGCTGCAAATCCAAGCCCGCCGGTCGGGCCAGCCCTCGGCCAGCACGGCCTCAACATCATGGAGTTCTGCAAGGCGTTCAACGCCCAGACCCAGGATGCCGAGAATGGCATGCCCTTGCCGGTGGTGATTGCGGTATATTCCGACAAGAGTTTCACCTTTGAAATCAAGACTCCGCCCGCGGCAGTATTGTTGCGCAAGGCGGCTGGCGTGGCCAAGGGTAGCGGCACTCCGAATACCGTCAAGGTCGGTACGGTGACGCGCGCACAACTGGAAGAGATTGCGACCACCAAGATGGTTGATTTGAACGCCAACGACATGGATGCGGCGGTACGCATCATCGCTGGCAGCGCTCGCAGTATGGGCCTCGACGTGGAGGGTGTGTAGCATGGCAAGTTCATCCAGGCGCATGGCGGATATGCGCAGCAAGATAGACCCTAACCGGCAGTACTCGATCGATGAGTGCCTGGCCCTGTTGAAGGAATGCAGCCGCGTTAAATTCGACGAATCGGTCGATGCCTCGATCAACCTCGGAGTCGATCCGCGCAAATCGGACCAGAATGTCCGTGGTTCCAGTGTTTTACCGAATGGTACCGGCAAACAGGTACGCGTTGCGGTTTTCACGCAGGGCGATAATGCCGACAAGGCGACCGCGGCTGGCGCAGATGTAGTCGGTATGCAGGAGCTGGCGGAAAGCATGAAAGGCGGCGATCTGAATTACGACGTGGTCATCGCAAGCCCGGATGCAATGGGTGTGGTCGGCCAGTTGGGTCAGCTTCTGGGCCCGCGCGGTCTGATGCCGAACCCCAAGGTTGGAACGGTCGCGGCTGACGTCGCAACCGCGGTACAGAACGCCAAGGCCGGGCAGGTGCGTTATCGCACCGACAAGGGCGGCATCATCCACTGCACCATCGGCAAGTCGAGCTTTGAAGTTGCGCAGTTGCGCGAAAATCTCGAATTCCTGCTTGCGGATCTGAAGCGCGCCAAGCCGAGTTCATCGAAGGGTATTTACCTGCAGAAAATTTCGATCTCGACCACGATGGGTATTGGCATCGCGGTCGACCAGGCGTCGATGGACCTGAAGTAAGGTAGCCAGCGCCAATGTCATCCCAGGGATGACGGATTATAGGAATCTTTGAGGCGGCCCAGTAAAAAGGGTCACTCGTCAAAGACCGTGGGTGGTAAATCTCGATTTACCTTAATTTCCTGCGTAGACGATCTTCTGAGACAGGAATTACCTGGTTAAGAAGTCGTAAGGAATACGGCAGTAATGCCGAACTAAGGATAGAGGTCCGGGTGTGAGCCCGGTTGTTCAACTTAATCAGGAGAAGTCATATGCCTTTAACTCTCGAGCAAAAACAGAACGTTGTCAGTGAAGTGGCTGAGGTCGCTACGCAGGCGCATTCTGTCATTGCAGCCGAGTACCAGGGCTTGACTGTTGGTGAAATGACCGAGCTGCGTGTCAAGGCTCGTGAGTCGAATGTCCAGATGCGAGTGGTCAAGAATAGCCTTGCCAAACGCGCATTTGATGGCACCGACTACGATTGCATGAAAGATGCACTGCAAGGTCAGATGGTTTACGCGTTTTCCATGGAAGATCCGGGCGGTGCCGCCAGGGTTCTCAAGGATTACTCAAAGGCCAACGACAAACTGGTCGTCAAGCTGATCGCCTTTGGCGGTGAGCTGCTGGATCCGTCCGAGATCAAACGACTGGCGTCGCTGCCAACCTACGATCAAGCTATCAGTATGCTGATGGCCGTGATGAAAGCACCGGTAGAGAAACTGGCGCGCACCATGAACGAGGTGCCCGGCAAGTTAACCCGAACCGTCGCCGCAATTCGCGACCAAAAGTAATCATATTTAATTTCTGTATCAGGAGAAAACCTAATGGCAGTTTCAAAAGAAGACATTCTGGAAACTTTATCTAACATGACGGTCATGGAAGTCGTCGATTTAATCGCCGCGATGGAAGAGAAGTTCGGCGTTTCAGCTGCTGCTGCGGTTGCTGCTGCACCTGCCGCCGCCGATGGTGACGCTGCTGGCGCCGCCGTTGAAAAGGACGAGTTCGACGTCGTCCTGGCCAACTTTGGCGAAAAGAAAGTCGGTGTTATCAAGGCCGTTCGCGCTATCACCGGTCTTGGCCTGAAAGAAGCCAAGGACATGGTTGAAAGTGCTCCGACCACCGTCAAGGAAGCTGCTTCAAAGGATGAAGCGGAAGAACTGAAAAAGCAGCTTGAAGAAGCTGGCGCAACTGTAGAACTGAAGTAGTTTGCGGTTGTCGGGTACTCGCCCGCATTTCTCGTCGCCCACCGTAGTGAGGGCGTCGATAGCCCGCTGTGGCGTGGCGCGCGCACCAGAGGTCGGCGTTGGCGTAGTTTTACTACGTTTAGCCGGCCGGCGGGAGCACGCCATGCCACAGCGGAGCTATCGGCGTCCGCAGCAGGTGGTGGCGAGATATGCGGGCGAGGGTACCCAGCACTAAAAGTGTGGGCTGATGACTGAAAAGTCATCGGCCCGCGCGTGCTTCCAAAGTTGGGTTGACCTGGAAGCAATATGAAAACGTTATTATTGGTGACTATCAATGGCATACTCTTTTACTGAGAAAAAACGCATTCGCAGGGATTTCGGCAAACACCCGGCGGTGATCGATGAACCGTACCTGCTTGCGATTCAAACCGACTCATACAAGCGTTTTATCAACCCTGACGGGGTTCAGAAAGGGACCGGCCTGCAGCGCGCCTTCGAGTCCATTTTTCCGATCATCAGTTTTAGCGGTAATGTCGAACTCGAATACGTCAGCTATCGCATCAGCGATCCCGTTTTCGACGTCAAGGAATGCCAGATCCGCGGCCTGACCTACGCCGCGCCGCTGCGCGTGCTGGTGCGCCTGGTGATTTACGACAGGGAAGCCTCGGCCAAGAACCGCTCGGTCAAGGACATCAAGGAACAGGAAGTTTACATGGGCGAAATGCCCCTGATGACCGAGAACGGCACCTTCGTCATCAACGGTACCGAGCGCGTCATCGTTTCCCAGTTACACCGTTCCCCGGGCGTGTTCTTTGATCACGACCGTGGTAAATCGCATTCTTCCGGCAAGCTTTTGTACTCGGCGCGCGTAATTCCTTACCGCGGCTCCTGGCTCGATTTTGAATTTGATCCCAAGGATTCGCTGTTCGTTCGCATCGACCGTCGCCGTAAACTGCCCGCCAGCATCCTGCTGCGCGCGCTCGGTTTCAACAATGTGCAGATGCTGGACATGTTTTTCGATCACAACGTCTTCAAGATCACCAAAACCGGCATCAACATGGTGCTCGAGGTCGACTGGCTCAAGGGTGATACCGCGACCTTTGATCTCAAGGTCAAGAGCAAGGTGCTGGTGCAGCAGGGACGTCGTATTACCGCCTTGCACATCAAGCAGTTAAAAGCATCCAAGATCAAGCAACTGGCCGTGCCCGACGACTATCTCTTCGGCAAGATCCTGGCGGAAAACCTGGTCGACGCAGAGACCGGTGAAATACTCGCCAGCGCCAACGACGAAATCACCGAAGAATTGCTGGCCATAATTCGCGACAAGGGCATCAAACAGATCCACACTATATTCACCAATGAGGTCGATCGTGGACCTTATATTTCGAATTCACTGGCGCTCGACCCGACCACCAATGATCTCGAAGCCAAGGTTGAAATCTACCGCATGATGCGCCCTGGTGAACCGCCGACCCGCGAGTCGGCTGAAAACCTGTTCCAGAACCTGTTCTTCAACTCTGAGCGCTACGACCTGTCTGAAGTCGGCCGTATGAAATTCAACCGCCGCCTGGGACGCGACAACATCGATGGCGAAGGCGTTCTGTCGACCGATGATATCGTCGACGTGATGAAGGTGCTGATCGATATTCGCAACGGTAACGGTAACGTCGATGATATCGATCATCTCGGTAACCGTCGCATTCGCAGTGTCGGTGAAATGGCTGAAAATGCATTCCGCACCGGTATCGTGCGCGTTGAGCGCGCAGTCCGTGATCGCCTCGGCCTGGTCGAGTCGGAAGGCCTGATGCCGCAGGACATCATCAATGCCAAGCCGGTAGCGGCGGCGGTCAAGGAATTCTTTGGCTCGAGCCAGTTGTCGCAGTTCATGGATCAGAATAACCCATTGTCGGAAGTCACCCACAAGCGCCGCGTGTCCGCACTTGGGCCGGGTGGACTGACGCGTGAACGCGCCGGTTTCGAAGTCCGCGACGTGCACCCGACTCACTACGGTCGCGTCTGCCCGATCGAAACTCCTGAAGGGCCCAACATCGGCCTGATCAATTCGCTGTCGGTTTACGCGCGCACCAATCATTACGGATTTCTCGAGACTCCCTACCGCAAGGTAATCAATGGCAAGGTAACCAGCGATGTCGAGTACCTGTCGGCGATAGAGGAAAGCCAGTACCAGATAGCGCAGGCAAACGTTACGCTCGACAAAAAAGGCATGATGACCGACGGACTGATTCCCTGCCGTCATCAGAATGAATCGATTCTGTCGACCGCTGACAAGATCGATTTCATGGACGTGTCGCCGAAGCAGATCGTTTCAGTCGCGGCCTCGCTGATTCCGTTTCTCGAGCACGACGACGCCAATCGCGCATTGATGGGTTCAAACATGCAACGTCAGGCGGTTCCCTGCCTGCGTGCCGAGAAACCGCTGGTCGGTACCGGTATGGAGCGCGCGGTTGCGGTCGATTCCGGAACCACGGTCAAGGCGTTACGTGGCGGTGTCGTCGACTCCGTCGACGCCAGTCGCACGGTAGTGCGCGTCAATGACGCGGAAACCAGCGTGGGTGAGCCCGGTGTCGATATCTATAACTTCACCAAGTACACCCGTTCCAACCAGAACACCTGTATCAACCAGAAGCCACTGGTTCGCCCTGGCGATGTCATAGAAATGGGTGATGTGCTCGCCGATGGTGCGTCCACCGATCTCGGTGAACTGGCCCTGGGTCAGAACATGCAGGTCGCGTTCATGCCCTGGAACGGATACAACTTTGAAGATTCGATCCTGCTGTCCGAGCGCGTGGTCAAGGAAGATCGCTTTACGACCGTACACATTGAGGAATTGAGCTGTCTGGCGCGTGATACCAAGCTTGGCGCGGAAGAGATCACCGCCGATATCCCGAATGTCAGCGAAGGCCTGCTGTCCAAGCTCGACGAGTCGGGCGTGGTCTACGTCGGCGCCGAAGTCAAGCCGGGCGATATCCTCGTCGGCAAGGTGACGCCCAAGGGCCAAACCCAGTTGACTCCGGAAGAAAAACTGCTGCGCGCCATCTTCGGTGAAAAGGCGTCGGACGTGAAAGATACCTCGCTACGCATGAAGTCGGGCGTCACCGGTACCGTCGTCGATGTGCGGGTTTTCACTCGCGACGGCGTCGAAAAGGATGCACGCGCACTCGATAACGAGCGCATCGAAATCGATTCGCTGAAAAAGGATCTGGACGATCAGTTTCGCATCATCGAGGAAAACATCTACCAGCGCGTCGGTCGCCTGATCACCGGCAAAAAAGCCAGTGGTGGACCGGGCGGCATGAAGAAAAACGGCGTCATCACTGCCGACTACCTGGAAACTATCGGCCGCGACCAGTGGGCCAAGATCCGTGTTATCGACGACAAGCTGGCGAAGCAGCTCGAAGCGCTGAACCAGCAGTTGGAAGCACAGCGTGGTGAATTCGATCGCCTGTTCGAAGAAAAGAGGCGCAAGGTAACCGCCGGCGACGACCTCAAGCCCGGCGTGTTGAAGATGGTCAAGGTTTATGTCGCGGTCAAGCGTCGCATGCAACCCGGCGACAAGATGGCCGGGCGCCACGGTAACAAGGGTGTGGTGTCGATGATCGTACCTGAAGAAGACATGCCTTACCGTGAAGACGGTACCCCGGTTGACGTGGTTTTGAATCCGCTCGGTGTACCCTCACGCATGAACGTGGGCCAGATTCTTGAAGCCCATCTCGGTTGGGCGGCGGCCGGCCTCGGGTTGAAGATCGGTGAAATGATCGATGCCCAGCGCAAGGTTTCGGAGTTAAGAACCTTCCTGGCCAAGATTTACAACAATAACTCCGAGAAACTGCGCCTGAAGGAACTCACCGATGATGACGTCTGGCAGCTGAGCGAAAACCTGCGTAAAGGCGTGCCGATGGCGACACCGGTGTTCGATGGCGCCGAAGAAGAGGAAATCAAGAACATGCTGGCGTTGGCGGAACTGCCCGAAACCGGTCAGACCACGCTTGTCGACGGGCGCACCGGAGAGACTTTCGATCGCCCGGTGACGGTGGGTTACATGTACATGCTTAAACTCAACCACCTCGTTGACGACAAGATGCACGCGCGCTCCACTGGACCCTACAGCCTCGTTACCCAGCAACCGCTTGGTGGTAAGGCGCAATTCGGTGGCCAGCGGTTTGGTGAAATGGAAGTCTGGGCGCTGGAATCTTACGGCGCCGCCTATACCTTGCAGGAAATGTTGACGGTCAAGTCGGACGACGTGAATGGCCGTAACAAGATGTACAAGAATATCGTTGATGGCGATTTCAGTATGGAAGCTGGGATGCCTGAATCGTTTAACGTGCTACTCAAGGAAATCCGTTCCCTGAGCCTGAACATTGAACTCGAGCAGGAATAACTATGAGAGACTTACTTAACCTTTTAAAGAAGCAGGGTGCGGCCGAAGATTTTGACCACATCCGGGTAGGGCTGGCGTCGCCAGACATGGTGCGTTCCTGGTCGTACGGCGAGGTCAAGAAGCCGGAAACGATCAATTACCGTACCTTCAAGCCGGAACGCGATGGCCTTTTCTGCGCCAAGGTGTTTGGCCCGGTCAAGGATTTCGAATGCCTCTGCGGCAAGTACAAGCGCCTCAAGCACCGCGGAGTTGTCTGTGAAAAGTGCGGCGTCGAGGTCACCCAGACCAAGGTGCGCCGTGATCGCATGGGCCACATCGAACTGGCCTGTCCGATTGCACACATCTGGTTCCTGAAATCATTGCCGTCACGTATCGGCCTGCTGCTCGACATGACGCTGCGCGATATCGAGCGTGTGCTCTACTTCGAGGGCTTTGTCGTCATCGATCCTGGTATGACTACGCTGGAAAAAGGCATGTTGCTAACCGACGAATCTTACCTCGAAGCGATCGAGGAATTCGGTGATGACTTCAACGCCAAGATGGGCGCCGAAGCGATTTACGAATTGCTGAAGGATGTCGATCTGAACCATGAAGCCGTGGACCTGCGCGAAGAAATCGACAGCACCAAGTCAGAAACCAAGTTCAAGCGGCTTTCCAAGCGTCTCAAGCTGGTCGAGGCTTTCATCGATTCGGGCAATCGTCCGGAATGGATGGTTATGACCGTACTGCCGGTACTGCCGCCGGATCTGCGCCCGCTGGTTCCGCTCGATGGCGGTCGTTTCGCAACCTCGGATCTGAATGATCTCTACCGTCGCGTCATCAATCGTAACAATCGTCTCAAGCGCCTGCTCGAGTTGAATGCGCCGGATATCATCGTGCGCAACGAAAAGCGCATGTTGCAGGAGTCGGTTGATGCACTGCTCGACAACGGTCGCCGCGGTCGCGCCATTACCGGCACCAACAAGCGCCCGCTGAAATCGCTGTCCGACATGATCAAGGGCAAGCAGGGGCGTTTCCGTCAAAACCTGCTTGGCAAGCGCGTCGATTACTCGGGGCGTTCGGTTATCGTGGTCGGCCCGACGCTGAAACTGCATCAGTGCGGCCTGCCGAAGAAGATGGCGCTGGAACTGTTCAAGCCGTTCATCTTCAGCAAGCTGCAGATGCGCGGGCTCGCGACCACCATCAAGGCCGCCAAGAAGCTGGTCGAGCGTGAAGTCACCGAAGTCTGGGATATCCTCGAAGAGGTTATCCGCGAGCACCCGATCATGTTGAACCGGGCGCCGACGCTGCACCGTCTCGGTATTCAGGCTTTCGAGCCGATCCTGATCGAAGGCAAGGCCATCCAGCTGCATCCGCTGGTCTGTACCGCGTTCAACGCCGACTTTGACGGTGACCAGATGGCGGTACACGTGCCGCTGTCGATCGAGGCGCAGCTCGAAGTGCGCGCATTGATGATGTCAACGAACAATATCCTGTCGCCGGCCAACGGCAAGCCGATCATCGTGCCGACCCAGGACATCATCCTCGGGCTGTACTACATGACGCGCGAAAAGATCAACGTGCAGGGCGAAAACATGATCTTCGCCGATGCCAAGGAAGCGCTGCGCGCTTACGCCAACAAGGTGATCGAGTTGCAGGCCCGCATCAAGTGTCGGGTATTGGAATACTCCCGCGACGAAGAGGGTAATCGAGTTGAAAAGCGGACCCTGACCGACACCACGGTCGGGCGCGCCATTCTCAGTGAAATGCTGCCGGAGGGCCTGCCGTTCTCATTGATCAACCAGACTCTCGACAAGAAAGCCGTTTCCAGGCTGATCGACGCCTGTTATCGCGAAGTCGGCCTCAAAGATACGGTCATCCTCGCCGACCAGTTGATGTATACCGGTTATCACTATGCGACCCGTTCGGGTATTTCCATTGGTGTCAACGACATGATCATACCTGCAGCCAAGGATGAGTTGATCAAGACCGCCGAGGCGGACATCAAGGACATCGAAAAGCAGTGGGCTACCGGCCTGGTCACCTCGGGCGAACGTTACAACAAGGTTGTCGACATCTGGTCTCACGCCAACGACAAGGTGGCGCGCGCGATGATGAAAGAGATTGGGAAAGAGACAGTGATCGATTCCAATGGTGATGAGGTCACTCAGCCTTCTTTCAACTCGATTTTCGTCATGGCCGATTCGGGTGCGCGGGGTTCTGCGGCGCAGATTCGCCAACTCGCCGGCATGCGAGGCCTGATGGCCAAGCCGGACGGTTCGATTATCGAAAATGCGATTACCGCAAACTTCCGTGAGGGTCTCGACGTACTGCAGTACTTCATCTCCACGCACGGCGCGCGTAAGGGTCTCGCCGATACCGCGCTCAAGACCGCGAACTCGGGTTACCTGACGCGCCGCCTGGTCGACGTATCGCAGGACCTGGTTGTCAACATGGACGATTGTGGAACCATGGAAGGCATACTGCTGCGTCCGGTTATCGAGGGTGGCGATATTGTCGTCGATCTCGGTGAACGCGTACTCGGCCGTGTGTTACAGCAGGATCTCGAAGACGACGCTGGCAACGTGTTGATTGAAAACGGCACCCTGCTCGAAGAGCGTGAGGTCGAAATGATCAATGAAATCGGCATCGATGAGCTCAAGGTGCGCTCGGCCGTTACCTGCGAAGCCCGCCACGGCCTCTGCGTTCAGTGTTACGGACGCGAACTGGCCCGCGGTCATCGGGTTGGCAAGGGTGAAGCGGTCGGTGTTATCGCCGCGCAATCGATCGGTGAGCCGGGAACCCAGCTCACCATGCGTACCTTCCACATCGGTGGCGCCGCCAGCAGTTCCGCGTCGGTTAACAGTATCGAAGTTAAAAACAGCGGCGCTGTAATTTTCCACAACGTCAAGGTGGTGCAGAATTCCAACAGGCGCCTGGTCGCGGTGTCGCGTTCCGGCGAGATCGGAGTGGTTGATCAAGCCACCGGTCGCGAAAAGGAACGCTACAAGATTCCGTACGGTGCCGAGTTTGCCATCAAGGACGGCGCCAAGGTTAAGGCCGGCCAGACGCTGGCAACCTGGGACCCGCACATGCACCCGGTTGTTACCGAAGTCGCCGGTAAGGTCAAGTTCAGCGACTTTGTCGAGGCGGTAACGGTTCAGCATCGCGTCGATGACATGACCGGTCTGACCACGATCGAGGTTATGGAAGATTCGATTCGCTCTAACGCCGGTAAGGAATTGCGTCCCACCGTTGAGCTGGTGGACGGCAAGGGTAATGTACTGTGTTACGCCGGAACCAATATCCCGGTTCACTACATGCTACCGGGTGGCGCCTTCGTCAACGTCGAAGACGGCGAGAAGATAAAGGTCGGCGATGTGCTCGCCAAGATTCCGCAGGAATCATCGAAGAACCGCGACATCACCGGTGGTCTGCCGCGTGTTGCCGACCTGTTCGAGGCGCGTAAGCCCAAAGAACCGGCAATTCTCAGTGAAATGACGGGTACCGTATCCTTCGGCAAGGAAACCAAGGGCAAGAAACGCCTCGTTATTACCGATACCGAAGGTGAGTCGATTGAAACGCTGATTCCGAAGTTTCGTCACATCAATGTGTTTGAAGGCGAATCGGTGGAAAAAGGCGAAGTGCTGGTGGACGGTGAACTCGATTCACATGACATCGTGCGCATCAAGGGCGTCCGCGACCTGACCATGTACATGGTTAATGAGGTACAGGACGTTTACCGCCTGCAGGGTGTGCAGATCAATGACAAGCACATTGAAGTCATCGTGCGCCAGATGTTGCGCAAGGTTACCATCACCAACGGTGGCGATACGCGGCTGTTGCGCGGTGACCAGGTCGACAAGGCGCGCGTGCTCGATACCAATGACAAGGCGATCGCGATGAGTAAGAAGCCTGCCACTTACGTGCAGGATTTGCTGGGTATTACCAAGGCATCGCTGGTCACCGAGTCGTTTATTTCAGCGGCATCCTTCCAGGAGACCACGCGGGTACTCACCGAGGCTGCCGTCAAGGGCGCCAAGGATGATCTGCGCGGGCTCAAGGAGAACGTCATCGTGGGTCGCCTGATTCCGGCTGGTACCGGACAGACTTATCACGAAGAGCGGCGCAAGCGGCGCATGAAACCGGTGATGCCGGTGATGCCTGAAATGGGTGAGCTCGAAGAAGCCCTCGAAGGTGTGGCAGAAGCAGCTGCGGAAGCTGCCGCGGAAGCCGCTGCAAAAGAGGCGGCAAACGAGGCTACGGTATCGGAATAGGCCGGCAATAAGCGGTTGACAGGGGGCGGTTTCGCCCCTAAAATTCCGCCTCCCATAATGACAGGCTATACAGATGTATAGCCTGTTGTTTGTTAGACAGCATGAAATTTAACGAGCGACCGCTGGAGAGTCGAATCGATGGCAACAGTTAACCAACTGGTACGTAAACCACGCCAGTCAAAGCGCAGCAAGAGTAACGTGCCTGCACTTGAGGCTTCACCGCAAAAGCGGGGCGTCTGTACCCGTGTCTACACGACAACACCGAAAAAGCCGAACTCCGCGCTCAGAAAGGTCGCACGCGTGCGCCTGACGACAGGATACGAAGTGGCTTCCTATATCGGTGGTGAAGGCCACAACCTGCAGGAGCACTCGGTCGTACTGGTGCGCGGCGGTCGTGTCAAGGACCTGCCCGGTGTGCGCTATCACGTGGTGCGCGGCAGTCTCGATACCCAGGGTGTCCCGACTCGCCGACAAGGTCGTTCAAAATATGGCGCCAAGCGCCCCAAGTCATAGTCATAAGGTTGCCCGATGCCAAGACGTAGAGAAGTCCCGAAAAGAGTTATCCTGCCGGATCCTAAATTTCACGATCTGCAGATCGCCAAGTTCATCAACATGATCATGCGTAATGGAAAAAAATCCACCGCTGAGAAAATCATGTATTTCGCGCTCGATAACATCGCGGGTAAAAGCAGTATGGGCTCGGTCGATTTGATGGAAAAGGCGCTCGAGAACGTGCGCCCGATGGTCGAGGTCAAGTCGCGTCGCGTCGGTGGCGCCACCTACCAGGTGCCCGTTGAAGTGCGCGCTTCGCGGCGCAACACCCTGGCGATGCGTTGGTTGATCGAGGCCGCGCAGAAGCGTGGTGAAAAAACCATGGCGCAAAAACTCGCTGGTGAATTGCTCGATGCCTCGGAAAACAAGGGAACCGCGGTCAAGAAGCGTGAAGATACGCACCGCATGGCCGAAGCCAACAAGGCTTTCGCGCATTTCCGCTGGTAACTGTTCGCTAACTGGCTTGTTGATATAAGGAAAGGAATACAACGGTGGCACGTACGACACCGATCACGCGGTATCGAAATATTGGCATCATTGCCCATATCGATGCGGGCAAGACGACTACCACGGAACGGATACTGTTCTATACCGGCGTCTCGTACAAGATAGGCGAGGTGCATGACGGCGCCGCCGTAATGGACTGGATGGAGCAGGAGCAGGAACGCGGAATTACGATAACCTCGGCTGCGACCACCTGTTTCTGGGCTGGCATGGACAAGCAGTTCGATCAGCATCGTATCAACATCATCGATACGCCTGGTCACGTGGATTTCACCATCGAGGTGGAGCGTTCGTTACGCGTACTCGATGGCGCCTGCGCCGTGTTCGATGCGGTCGGGGGCGTGGAGCCGCAGTCGGAGACCGTCTGGCGGCAGGCGAACAAGTATCACGTGCCGCGCATGGTTTTCGTCAACAAGATGGATCGTGCCGGTGCTGACTTCTTGCGCGTGGTGGATCAGATTCGCGAGCGGCTTGGCTGCAACCCGATCCCGATCCAGATGAGCATTGGCGCCGAAGAGAATTTTCGCGGCGTGGTTGACCTGGTCAAGATGAAAGCGATCATCTGGGACGAGGAAAATATGGGCACCACCTACCAGGAGCAGGATATCCCAGCGGATATGTTGGCGGAATGCGAGTCCTGGCGCGAGAAGATGGTGGAAGCCGCGGGCGAAGCCAACGACGAATTGATGGAGAAGTATCTCGAAGAGGGAGACCTCAACGAGGAAGAAATTCACCAGGGCCTGCGCATCAGAACCCTGGCGGGTGAGATCGTACCGGCTTTGTGCGGCTCGGCCTTCAAGAACAAGGGCGTGCAGGCGATGCTGGACGCGATTGTTCAGTACATGCCGTCGCCGCTGGACGTGCCGCCGATACAGGGCGTAAACAGCGAGGGTGAGCATGAAGGTGAACGCCGAGCTGATGACAGCGAGCCGTTTGCGGCGCTGGCGTTCAAGATCGCAACCGACCCCTTCGTCGGTAACCTGACCTTCTTCCGGGTGTACTCCGGGGTTTTGAAGGCGGGAGAGGCCGTGTATAACTCGGTCCGCGACAGGAAGGAGCGTATCGGGCGAGTGTTGCAGATGCATGCAAACTCGCGAGAAGAATTGAAAGAGGTGCGTGCCGGGGAAATTGCCGCGGCGGTAGGCCTCAAGGATGTCGGCACCGGTGACACGCTGTGCGATATCAATAACCGCATCATGCTGGAACGCATGGATTTTCCGGATCCGGTAATTTCGGTCGCGGTTGAACCGAGAACCATTTCGGATCAGGAAAAGATGGGTGTTGCGCTCGGCAAGCTGGCCCGCGAAGATCCATCGTTTCGGGTACGTACCGACGAGGAGTCGGGACAGACGATTATATCGGGTATGGGTGAATTGCACCTCGATATCATCGTCGAACGCATGAAGCGTGAATTTGGCGTGGCTGCCAATATCGGCAAGCCGCAGGTTGCGTTCAGGGAAACGATACGCAAGACGGTCGAGCAGGAAGGCAAGTTTGTGCGTCAGACCGGCGGGCGTGGCATGTATGGCCACGTCTGGTTGAAGCTGGAGCCGCTGGCGGGTGGCTCGGGCTACGAATTTGAAAATGCCATTGTCGGTGGTGTGGTACCGCGCGAGTATATTTCCGCGGTCGACAAGGGTGTGCAGGAACAGCTGGAGAATGGCGTGATTGCCGGATACCCGTTGGTCGATATCAAGGTCACCCTGTTTGACGGGTCTTACCACGATGTCGATTCGAACGAAATGGCGTTCAAGCTGGCGGGTTCGCTGGCGCTGCGCGAGGGTGTGCAGGTGGCAGATGCGGTGCTGCTGGAGCCGATCATGAAGGTTGAAGTCGTCACCCCGGAAGACTATATGGGTGACGTCATGGGCGATCTCAATCGTCGTCGTGGAATCGTCGGCGGCATGGAAGATTCGGTTTCGGGCAAGATTATTCGCGCCTCGGTGCCACTGGCTGCAATGTTTGGCTATTCGACCGACTTGCGCTCGGCGACCCAGGGTCGCGCAACCTACTCGATGGAATTCGAGAAGTACGACCAGGCGCCGAAAAATGTCGCCGATGCCATCAAGGGTGGCTAGTAGGCTGGTAGTTAAGGGGACAGTATACTTATTTCAGGTTTCGGTGAAATAAGTATACTGTCCCCCGGATATACAGATTGTTAGAAGCTGTGATTGGCTCAAATTAATATAGAGAGAAGACAGATGTCAAAAGTAAAATTTGAAAGAAACAAACCTCACGTCAACGTGGGTACTATCGGTCACGTCGATCACGGCAAGACGACCCTGACGGCGGCACT
>Ga0164315_10002194_pt1 | contig 14929 bp, 21 predicted proteins | sample GuaBasSedimGuay6_FD_113737 | JGI IMG/M metagenome (GOLD analysis project Ga0164315, IMG submission 113737) | Subseafloor sediment microbial communities from Guaymas Basin, Gulf of California, Mexico - Guay6, Core 4569-2, 0-3 cm | ecosystem: Environmental > Aquatic > Marine > Hydrothermal vents... | reverse complement strand
GTAAATCCTTTTTTTCTGCAAACCATTTAGGTATTTCAAAATCAACTTCGTGTCCTTTTTTTGGTTCTTCAAAATAATCACAAAGGCTGTTTGGTATCCAAATTTCATCACCATCTATAGCCAATAAATTAGCTTTATAGGAAATTATAAGTACAACTCCTGTGAATTCTAAAGATTCATTATCCATTATTTAATTTTTCCCATTCTTCATAAAAATTACGACCAACCCAAAAATCGGAAAATTTTATATTCTCACCCCGTTCATAGTAATCTAAGATATCTTTAAGATAGGTATATAATTTTTCCGGGTAAACCGTTTTAGTATCTTCCAGAAAACACAAACAAAATGCTACCACAGATCCAACGTGGATATCGGTTTTGGTTTCAGCATCAATGTTCATAATTTTTCCAAATTTTTCAAGGTAAATCGTAACTTCATCTTTGTTGTCAGAAAAAAAGTTAGGATCATCCACATATAATTGTTTAAGACTCCAATCAACAATTATTGCTACTTCCATAAAACGCCGTTTCAGTCTACCCGGTTTTAATGGGTCAGCTAAAAAATCTTCCATCGATCTGAGTATGCCTAATTCTGACGCTTTCATAAGTAATTTGTGGGATGCTTTCATTTATTATATTCCTTTAACTGTTTCTTAGTCATTTTTTTACACTGCACTGTTATAGTGTGTTTTGCTTTACTTAGGGCGCAACTGGAAGGATTTCGACAATTGCCATCTCTTTCGGAATCATGTTCATGTGGTATCCCATGAAAACATTTGGTTAAACAGTGTTGGCTTTTCAGTTTTGCAGAACATATGATTATCATTTTTTATACCTCATCATAAATACAATCGTACTACTTATTAATAATTTTGTCAACAATTTTTATTTAAGATGCATAATGAATATCAAATCCAAGATGCCTCATGAATCTAACTAAATCATCAGTGTCAATTATTGTCCAACCTCCAACTCCACTTGCATTACCAAACAAGAATTCACCATTATCATCCCCATCCTCATGATTATAAATAATTTCATTATCGTTTGCATCACAGGCAAAATGAATACCTTTTCTATCGTTTGTTATTTTTCCCATTTTATCTCCTTTTTATATAACTATTTTTTTTAATATTAATAAAAGCCCATCGTCCAATTGTAGAATTACAACAATTAAAATCAGGAGTGCATTCACCAAAAATTGGATCATGTATAGCAATCCCAAATATCCATAATATTTTTTGAATAAATTTTACTACCCGTAATAAGATCATAACCCTTTTAGAATATACAGTAATATAATTAGTAGTCCCATCAAATTTAATACCGTGTTTTCCTGTATAATCTGGAGTTATATATCCATCGACAAGATGTCTTTGTTTATACGGGTATAATTTTGTTTTTTTTATTGTTATTTTTTCCATTTTATCTTCTTTTTACATCTTTTAAAGTATCTGTATTTGATCTATCAGGGCGTAATTCCAAATTTCTTGGAAGATATAACGAATAAATTCCCGGTCTACTTTTATCTGTAATTAATCCTTCAAATTCAAGAGTGGCAACTTTCCCAATTCGTGCATCCCAATCAATATCAAAATGTTCATCATCTTTAAAACCACTGACAGATACTTTGATAAAACCGTCATCCGATTCCAATTGAACTGATCCCATGCATTTTGCAAATCTTGTATCTTCTTTCCCATATCTCCATCCTGTAATTCGGAGTTCTATATCGGAAACATTTTTCATTTTTATCATGTCCGGGGAAGTATGATCTTTCCATTTTGCAATAAGGTTTTTTACAATGGCCCCTTCTTTTCCTTCGTTTCTTAATTTATGATAGAACGTTTCGGCCTCTTCCAATGAATAAACTATTTTAGAACGTATTTGTCCAAGGAGTTGTTTATCTCCCATTTTATTGATAAATTTTTTGACTCGTATGAATCTATATTTATAAGCGATTTCACTTTTACCTGCAAAAAATTGATCATATGGAGTAGCATCCCATAATTTAATGATGGCGCATTTTGAATCTTTTGGGTCTGCCGTATTTTGTATGCATGAATTTAGAATTCCATTTCCGGTTTTTCTAGGTAAAATTTTACCATTTTTTTCGATTAATAATTCTCCCATGTAGACAGCATTTCTATACTTTTTGGGAGTTTTTTCAAGAAATTTGTTAAGGTGGTCTAATTGGTGGACAACATTTCCATTTCGGGATCTTAATAGTACACCTCCTTTTTTATCAATGATAACATTAACAAACATACCATCGGCTTTTTCTTGAGCAAAGGCTCCCTGGGAATAATTAATATTTCCCATTTTCTTTTGGGTATGACACCTACAATAAGGCATGAGAAATACTAAATTGGGATATGCTTTATTAATTGATTTTCCACCAATGCCACATTTGGCATCTTTATTTATTATTTTTCTAACCACTTCATAGGTTTCTTTATCAATAGAAGCCAATTCAGATAGTTGATCTTTATCCACATTAGTGGCCCCTTTTTGGTTGGCCAGTTTATCAAGAAATTTAAATAAATTTTCTTCCATAAATAATGAGTTTACAGGAGAACCACTAAACTTTGATAACTTATTTACTTTGAAGTGTTTTGAATCATCATACATAAGCTTGATAACATGCTTAAATTTCTTATCTGTGAGATATTCAGTCAAAAGAGCTACTTTAGCATTGGTTGAACTTGTTTCTTTAATATTTGACAGTTTTTCATGTACTGTTTTGAGACTGATCATTTTGTATCACCTTTAAATTTTAATACATTACCATATTAATTAATCCATATCTTCTTTTATTTCCCCGTATTCGTTTAAACAACATAAAAATCTATTTTTAATCCAACCTCTTTTGCCATTTTAAATCCTATCGAATTTGAAATTGCCCATCGTTCCGCTTTTCGTTTTGATATCTCAATGGTTACAATGCGTTTAATTCCAGATTGAATAATATTTGTCATACATCTACTACAGGGAGGCATAGGATAAACATACAACGTACTATTATACACTTTCCCCCAATCAGCAAATAAAATTGCATTTGTTTCGGCATGTATTACTTTTTCATATTTTAAATTTCGATCATGATAATTTGAATCATCAACCCCACGAGGATAACCATTATAACCAAGACTTACAATTCGATTTTTTGTATCGGTTATAACGGCTCCACATTTTGTACTTGGATCTTTTGACCATGTTGAAATGTGCTTTGCCAAGTCAAGAAATCTTCTATCCCATTTAGCTTGTGCCATTTTTATACCACCACTCGTAAATGCGCTTTTAATTGAGAACTTCTCATCACATTCAACTCTTGTCTACGTACCATTTCTTTTCTTATTTCCTCTTGGCGTGGAGCTTGTCTATCTAACGCCATATTTAAAATATCATCCATGCTTGCAGGTTCCAGATAGATTTCATTTTCCACCCGTTCAATTTTTCTAAAATGGGCAAAGTTATCTAAATGTCTTGATTCGGTTTTTCGATACATGGGTCTTGCATCAATAGGATTAAATTCCTGCGTATATGTTTCAACATTATTCGGTATCTGTATAATTAAATCAGAAGCAAGTTGGCAACCGAATACAGGATACTTAATGGCATTATAGGAATCGTACCTACGGAAAAAATTAAAATCGACAAAATCACTTAGTCCACGAACATTTAATTGTTTATGACGTATAGCAATAGCCATTCGATTACTGCGGATATCTTGATTCGCAGAAAGTTCCCATCCATTATTTTGTAATTCATAGGTGTTACTTTCCCAACCATTCCAACGTAAACGTAATGGTTGAGAAAGTATATCAGGATTACTCCAACTCATGGCCTAATTCCAATTTGATTTCTGCAATTTCTCTGTTGATATTGTTTAACAGGAGTTGTGCCTTTTTTTGTTCCCGTAATTTATCAATCAGTTTTGTTTTTGCCTTTTTTAACATTTCTTTGTAAATTTCCTCTTCGGCTTCTTTGATTACCCTGTCAACAAGTTTGTTCATTGGTGTTACATTTTCCATTTTACTTCTCCTTTGTTATTATTTTATATCCCATAATTAGGATACAGGTCTTTTTAATGTTATCTCTATTTCATCATAAATGCTATCATTATAAATATGATTTTTAGCGGGTTCTACTAATATTTCGGGTTTGTTACGATGCATATTTTTAATTTTAAGAGTGGCTCCCGTAATTGAATACACAATTCTCTCGATTTGGGACAATAATTCCTGTTTTGAGTTATGGTGTGTATCATGATTATATATTGTAACCCATGTTCGATAATTTAATGAATGCATGATGAAACTTAATGCTAATAAATAAGTTCGTCCACTGCCTCGTGGTCCCATAGGGTTAGTTAACCATAAAATAGTTTCAAGCTTGGTCTTTTGTCCTTTTGGTAATTCAATTTTAAATTCCTTCATAGTTTTTATATTTCCTTAAAATTTAAGACAATCTTCCGTAGAAAGCATGTCAAGCATATGTCCAAATAATACTTCCGGTGGGTAATCCGAAAATTTAAATTCTTGTATACTTGGGACATCAACACTCCATTGACCACTATGATACCGAACAATCATAACCAGTGTTTCATATTCGGAATCTGTAAAATGTTTCATTAAAAACTTCCGATTTGTTTCTAATTTATCCGCCATCATTTTGTCATGGTTGTTTGTTGTGTGGGGATTAGTTCCTTTTTCCCCATATTTTAATAAGTCGTGTAGTATTATTCCAATTAAAATTGCATCATTTTGTGTTGATAATTTTGCATGTCCAAACAACCTAATAATTTTTGTGGCTGCGTAAAACATACCAAATGTGTGTTCTATGATTGAAGGCACTTCCCCGTTAGCTTTTTGATGATATTTGCCAGTTGATGATGATGGTCTATCCCATATATCCGGTAAGCCATTTTCAATTTTTAATAATAATTTGAAGCCCTTATCCGTTAAACTTTCTTCGGCTAAATCAAGTAACCTATCAACATAATTCATTTAAATTCCTTTATTTACTTTTAAAAAATTCTGGTTTAATTCCAAATTCGTCGTAAAGTTCCGCTAATTTTTTATTTAATTTTTGTCTTGGTTGTTTTGTTTTTCTTTTTTTAGTTGGTTTGGAATATACATATTGTAATGGTTTTCTATTTGGATATTTTTTTATGTATGCAGTTGCCAATTTTTTAAAATTACGTATGGTTAATACCGGTTCTTTTATCTTTTCAGAGGGGTGTATATAGGGCAAATGCTCTTGTTCAAGATATTTGGCTACCCTTCTAAGTATGTGGGGTAAATCAATGATTTTGATACCATAACGCACACAATTATTTTCTGATTTTGCGAGAAAAATGTTACATGGGGAACAAATAACACCACGTACTAATCCTGAACCCTTAATTTTTTTCTTATGTGCGTGGTCAAGGCATGGAGTTTTGGGTTCTTTTCCACAAATAAGACATTTACCTTTTTGTTTTTTCAGTAGCCATTTCCGTAATTTTGGAACGTCACTGGCTTTTAATTGTCTTGGTGGTTTCCTATTTTTAAGAATCATTGATTCCCTTTTAATTTGAAATACCATGAATCCAATGCTCCTAAAATAGATTGCATATTAAATTCCTTGGCTATTTTTTCAATGTTCCGTTTACTGACCCTGTTCGGTTTTAAAGTAAATTCCGGTGTACCTTTGAATGGCAACCAAACTAATCGTTTATTCCTTTTAATAATTCTTTTGCCACTCTTACTTGTAATGGCCTGATAGCTTTTATAGTGGTTTGGTAATTCTCCTTTGCAATATAAAATAGCTCTTGTTTCTCCAACACCAGTAATACCTTTAACACTATCAGAAGTACATCCTCCAATTGCTTTTATATATTTCCAAGTTTTGGGTTTAATCTTATATCTTTTTATAAAATCAGTTTTGGTAAAAAATACATTATTTCGAGTAAGGAACATCGATACCCGATTTGTCAACAATTGGTATAAATCCCCATCATTGGAAGCAATTATTATTTCATCGTGTTTGTGTGTTTTACATATACTGGCAATGATATCATCAGCTTCTAATCCTCTAACTTTGAAATTATTTCTGTATCCTAATTTTGGTATAACGTGTTTTGTTACAATATCAAATTGTTTATATATTGCAGCGTCCAGTTTTAAATCCTGTTCGGTTTTATTTTTATGTCGTTGTTCTTTATATTCAGGATATATTTTTAATCTCAATGATTTCCGACTGTCTAAAGCAAAGACTATTATATTAGGTTGGGTCCTGGATATAATTAATTGTAATTTTAAAAGAAATCCATAAATGATTCCTGTTTTAATTTTGTTGTGGGTTAATCGCTTACCTAAACTATATTTTGCAGAATGCATCAGTGCCGAAGTATCCACTAACAATATGCGTTTTTTCATTTATTCCTCTTTTGATATCAGGGGAGAATTTAATTCCCCCCTGATTTAATTATTTAAATGCTAGTAATTTTTAGGAATTATTCCCATTCATCATCATCGTCATCATCATCGGCATCAAACATTTCTTCAATAATGGCCAGGCGCAGGTCTTTGATTTTCATGGACTTTTTAACGTCAAGATCATTGTCATCAATAAGGACTTTAAGTTCCGGTTTGGTCATTTTATTGATCCAATCCTCGGTGATGTCGTCATCATCATCCTCGTCATCATCATCCTCGTCATCATCATCCTCGTCATCATCATCCTCGTCATCATCATCCTCGTCATCATCATCCTCGTCATCATCATCCTCGTCATCATCATCCTCGTCGTCATCATCGTCATCATCGTCATCATCATCGTCCTCGTCTGCTTCTTTATCAACTGTTGAATCCAATTCATCTGTGACAAGGGCAACTTTTTCAAGTAGACTTTCATCCAGTTCTTCAAAAAGTTTAGTGAACAGTTCACTTCCGTCCTCACCATCTTTGATATTTTCAGCAATACCACCACCCACAATAATATTATTTCCATAGGAAGCGACTACCACAGTCCTGCTCATGCTGACAGAAACTCGTCTGTCCTTGATAAAAGCCTTTTCAATTTTTAAAACAGATGCTGATTTTTTTGTCTTGTCCTTAATTTTTTTACCCATTTTTGTATCTCCTAATATTTACTTTTTCGGTTTGGTTCTAAATCCTTTAAAACGGATTCATATGTTTCTTGGCACAATTGCCGTAATTCATGTTGTTTTTTATCATTGTCATCAAGATAATCAAGTAATTTGGCTTTACCTATTTTATCAGGTACAAAGCCTTTGGTATTTATACTGTTTTTCGGACCGCTCCAAGAACCTTCATCTACCATGAATGTTATACAAGAGTCCAAATCATCAATACCATAATTTCTTAAAATTGGAAAATAAGCCTCCCCTCTATCTCCCGTTAATTTATTTTTTGTTATTTTAGCTCGAACATCCGTTATTAAAATGCGTTTGCCTTTTTTGGTGGTCTTGGTACAGTCTAACCAAATTTCATGACAAGAATAGAATCTGAGTGCCTTTCCACCAGACCGCACTTTAGGATTAAATTTTGCCCCAAATCCTATATTATCCCGTGTTTGGGATATAATAAGCAATAGAGATTTTGTATCTTTCAAATCTTGTATTCTGTTTTTACAGAAATCTGAAAATATTTTTGCTTTGCCATCACCATATGATCCAACTATTTGATTACCTTTTTCTCGTTTTTTACGATTGTCTGTATCTTTTTCCAGAAATGCTTCGGATGTTAAAGCATCAAAGGAATCTAATACATAAATAAAAGGGATGTTCTCATTTAATGCTCTTGCAATCGCATCATTAAAATCTTCAATTGTCCTGCTCCGATATTTTAATTCAAGGCGTTTCAATAAAACATCCCCAAATAATTTACCTAGATCAAATTCATTAGCGGCCTCAACATCATCATAAATAAGCCTGTAATCATCAAATCTTGGATTAATTGAACATTCTGCAAGAGTTGAAAACGAAATAAGCGTTTTACCAGAACTACTATCCCCTATAAGATTAACCAGTTTACCAGCTTGAAATGCCCCTTCAATAGTACCGGAACATTCCAAGTTTAGGGTGGTTGATCCAGTGGGAATGAGTAAAACATCTTTTTTCTTTTGTGGTTTTTTCTTAACCACTTTTTTAAGTCCTTTTAAGACTTTTTTTAATTGTTTACTCATAATATATCCTTAAAACGGGATGTCAGCCTCTGGTATTTGTCGTTTTTTGTTTTTTGTTTTCAGTTTCCTGGGCGATTTTTTTGATTTGTTTTTCAGTTTTTTACCTGTCTTTTTGCGTTTCAATTTGGAAGTTTTTTTCTTTTCCAGTTTTTCTTCTCCACCATTAAAAGCCTTATCAATTTCTTCATAACTTGGATGCATGTGAACAATTTGATCAAGTGAAAAACTTCGATTCAAAAGTTTATCAGGAATTTTGCGTTCTCGATCAATCAGTTTATGTCCAATATAACGTGTATCCCTTCTAACTCCTTTATGTGTCCACGCAATTGACATCCCTTCATCATCATAATCAGAGAATTCAATATACCCTCCGCCCTTTGGGATTTTTGCAATTTCTTCAAGTTTTTCTTCCATTAAAAAATGAGAAGCATGGAAGATTTGAAGCCCCTTCTTTTCCTCTTCAACAGAATCATGAACCCACACAAGATAAATTGCCCGTCGTTTTGTTTTTACTCTTGTCCATTCATCTTTTTCAAGTTTGCCACCTTCTTTCATATACTCACAAATAGGGCATGGCAATCCGAAATTTTCATATGGACAAATAAAGGGCTGTTTCATATTCCCAACATTCATATGAACTTCCAAGTCAAGAATGTAGTCAAGTTCACCTTCCTCTGTAATTGGAGAATCATCTTCTCCAAAAGGCATATCGGGTCCGGCTCTAAACGGTATGATGTCAATAATATGTTCCCCTTCTTTTGAAACAAAGAAGTTTACTCCTGGAGGTATTCTGTCTTTTTTGAAAAAAGTTGGATATCGTCCAGATTGTTTAGGCGGCGCATTGTGACGTTTGCCTAATGATTTTTTCTTTTTTTTCATTCGTTCTCTAAATCCCATGATTTAAAATTCCTTTTCTAATAGGTTTAATGGGCTATTATAAGCCAGTTGACGTTTTTCTTCCGATTTTATTTTTTCGTTTCCCCCCTTTCAACACTTTTTGATTGTGTTGGTGGTGTTTTGTCATTTTTTTCTCTTTTAAATCCTTTGTCTTATTTCTTGGTTCAGAATAAAACCCCGTTACTTTTAATGTGACAAGGTTTTCCAGTGCTTTTTTGCGATGATCCATGCTTGTACGTACCCCAGCCATCAGATTTGCTTGTTTGGCGGCTAAAAGAGTCTTTTTCATTGTTCTAACGTACTGTTTTTGAAATAGTATGGCGCTTTTTATTGCTGCTTCTGTGGGTTTCGATTCAAATCCAAATTTGGAATAGTCTTTTCGTATTTCGGAATCAAGTTTGGCTGCTGTGTAATCCAACTTAACTTTTAATGAATCCCGTTCAAAAACAGCAACTGCATATAATTCATTATATTGCATCATAAGTGACGGTTGATTTATCCATTCCGATTCCAGATCATGTTCATTTATACGTATATCTTTCACATAGTCTAAGTTTGTTGTGGTCATATATGCTATTCCTCAATTTCTGAACAAGCCCGAAAAAAGGCTGCTCGTAATCCAGCCATGCCGGAATCAAAAAAGTTTTTTTCAAAATGGGTCATCATGAAAGATAATTCTGCACCCGTATCTAAATCACTATCCATTAATATTTTAGATAACCAATTTAAAATTGGACGTCTTGACGATTCTGCTTCGGCTGTAAATGTTTTTAATAATCTTTGTATTTGATACCAGCGATTAGTTTTACTCATATTGGAATTACAAAGAACCCTACATAATGCAGCAACATCAGATTGGGTTGCTCCTGCGGATTTTAATGTATTTAAAGCTTTTTTAACATCAGTAAAATCAATCACCATATCTAAATATTTTAATGCGTTTCCTGCCGAACCATTTGCTAAATCAACAATTTTATCCAAGACTTTTGGTGGGAATTTTTTTACTTTTTCCTTTTTTAAAATTCTTTTTAATAATTTATGTTGGTCTGATACAGTTAAGTAAGCCAACTGATAAATATGGCAACGTCTTTTTATTGTATCTAAAAGATTTTCAGGATTGGTGGTACACAAAATAATGTGTGCGTGTGAAGGTGGTTCTTCCAAAACTTTAAGTAAGGCATTTTGGGCGGGTTTTAACATTTGATGAATTTCATCCAAAAGCACAACTTTCTTTGTACCAACCATAGGAGTAAATTTTAAATTGGTTTTCATTTTACGGACACTTTCAATACTTCGATCATCCGCACTATCTTTTTCATCAATGTGTTTAGGGTGACATCCTAAAGCTATGGCTGTAACCCTACCAATGGAAGTTTTACCCGTACCTGCCCCACCCGTAAATAAAAAAGCTGGTGGTGGACTATCTTTTGCAATAGCATTCTGGATAGCTTCAATCACTTCTTTATTCCCAACAAAATCTTCAAATGTTTTTGGTCGGTGTATGTGTTGGAGACTCATATAGGTTCCTTTTCATAATACCCTGTGCATGTATCTTGTTTAGTTAAAGGATACGTACACAGTGTTTTAAAAAAGTCACACTTATTCCCACTATGAAGGTGTTCACATAATTCGGGAATGGTGGTTGCATTGGATCGTTGTTCTTGCCAATTTAATAATAGGTTTGCTATATATCTTGAACGTGGAATGCTCAATTTATCTGCGGCTCGTTGTAACTCATTTTTTAATGTATCTGGTATTACTATTGATACTGTCTTACCCCGACTCATTTTTATCTCCTTTAATTATGTCTTATAGATTAACACACTAAAATAAGGTTGTCAACCATTATATTTATAATATGTTTATAACATAAGTATAATGTTATCCGTACATTTTACCAATGGTTTTTAAATCATACTCAGTCATATCCGAAAAATTACCATCATCTTTACCCATTTTCGATAATTCATATTCCATTTTCATTGGTATTGGTAGCCATTTAAAATCCTTCTGTAAATTTTTAACAATTTTTTCTAATCCATTAAGGGCAAAAACCACATCTTTTATATGACAGCTTAGTATTATAGAGTCATGTATTTGTCCAATTAATTTGGCTTTTAATTTATGTTTTCTCAAAAATTTATTATATTTAATGATGGTATGAACCAATATATGAAATGAACATGATTGGATAGGGAAATTACAACATTGATTATCACTCATATATCCTACAAATCTAAATCCAAAATGATTTTCAATGAATCCGTATTCTCTATAGAAATCAACAATGTCTTTTTTCCATTTGGAATAAAGGGGAAATCGTTCTTCCCACATTTTCTTTTCAATATCTTTGCAATGTTCAAGAAAACTTCCAGGTGTAACTTCGCCGTTTATAAATTCACCCAGTTCATAAATGCCCTTGTCATTAATCCAACTTTCAACCGTTTGACCTGTTGGTAATTCTAATCCGGAATCAATAACATCTTCCCATAACATTTTTCCACATGATCCAAAATAATCACCGTAGAACTGTGCAAATGTCCAATCATTTTTAGTACAGAATCGTATCTTTTTGGCTTTCTTTTGTTCCTTTTTTGTTTTATAATTTTTAGCGATTAACATGGATTCTGGCAATTTCCATAATTCAGTTGCCAAATCTTTATGCATATCTCCATGTTGCACATCATAAATAAAAGTTGGGTCATTATGATAACTGGCGGAGGTTATTACTTCAGCCCCTCCAAAATCAGCTTCTACCAGAACATTATTTAAATTTATCATGGTGTAATCCCTTTACGAATTAACGCTCCTATTTCTGGGTCTCGTTTTGGTAAATTTTGCCAATTTGGACGGGATGAACTCCCTCGATATGAAATTGGTATATGTAGGTCAAAGAATGGATGTATTCTATCATTAACAATTTCTCGAAAAAACTGTCCTAAATAAGTGCCTCTTGCCTTTTCATATTTTTTCATTTCCAATAGTTTATTTACAAAGGGTAAATTCAAAGACTCCATAGTGGTTTTGTCAGTTTTAAATTGCCCTTTAGCGGTATAAATAGGAGGTTTACCCAGCACCTTATAAAATAACTTTCCTAAATCTTGATTTGATGTGATCTTGATCGGTCTGTGGTACATTTTTTGGAAACTTTTCGCCTCACGTCCTGAGGTTAGATATTGAGTGAGTTTATCTATTTTTTTCTGTAATACTTTTTCAGTTTTGGTATAATATTTTATATTTGCTGCAATCCCCGTATGTTGCATATTTGCCATCACGCCAAGACCCCTAATGAAAAAGTTATATGCCCGGAGTAATTTTTTATTTCCCACAATTCTTGGAATTGTTTTTTCATAAAGCATGAAGGTAAAAATACAATCTAATCCATTATAAGTTAACAGGTCTTTAAAAGGAGCCTTTTCAATCGTGTTAAATTCACCGTTTTTTGCCTGTAAAAAGGGTTTTATGCTTTTATCGTATGGCCGTACCCCAAAGTTAACAAACGTTTGAAATTTAAGCCCTGTTGATGCTGCTCGGTTATCAAGTACATGAACCCCCATCATAGTATCAAAATGACAGGCAGGTTTCGATTTTAAAAGTTCCATTGACCATATAGCTTCAAACTTCCAATTATGTGTAATTTTTTCTATAAATTTACTTCGTAATATTTTAATCCATAATTTTTTAATTATTGAAAATTCTTTCATTGTCCAAAATGATTTGTAATTAAACGGAAATGCAAAAGCCTTTGTGGGTGATACAGCGATGCCAATTGAAACAATTTTATGACCTTTACGATAAGGTTTCAATCCCGTGGTTTCATAATCATAGGCTATCTTTGTTCTGCGTTTTATAATGCGTTCTAAAAGCTTTTTAACATCTAAAAAATTAGTTACTTTTGTAACCAGGGATTCATAATCCAATTTGGGTATGTATGGCTTTTCAAACAGCACATCTCCAAATAATTTTAAATCCCGTTTGTACTGACTTTTTGCATTTATATCCCGTTTATTTCCGAGTATAAATTCAGGGTGGTGTATGGGTACAATATTACATTTGAATTTTTCATCTGGAATACAGTACATTCTCCATCTATTTACTGTTCGATTTGAGAAGTCTTTTCCAAATAAGGAAGTTATTGCTATTGGTCCACATAATAAAACAACTTTGGGTTGTAATTTTAGAATGGTTTTTTGCAATTTTGGATAACAACATTGAATTTGAGTGTGGGACGGTATTACGTTTGTTGGCTTACATGCAACAGCATTAATTTTCCAACAATCTCTTTGTAATATAATATTGCTAAGTTGTAAATGTTTTTTAAAAAAGAATGCAGTTTCTCCAACAAATGCATTACCATAAGCATCTTCATCTTCGGATGAAAATTCTCCAATTATTAATATTTTACGTTTGCCTTCCCCTGATATTTCTATTTTTGGATGTTGACTATTTTTGTCCAACTTACATTTATTACAATTTGGTTCTAATTGGTCAACATCCACATCGATTTTTGTTTGTTGTAGTTCCGCTGCTGTGAAAAAGCCCATGTTGTATCTCCTTATTCATCTTGTCCATAAAGGGCCGAAATCAGAGAATAATTGTTTGTCCCTATTCGTAGTCGTGTATTATCCTTATTTATAATTACAGTAGCAGAATATTTCATCATGTTTTTTAAAAATTCTGGGTTGATGCCAAATTCAACAGTTGCTCCAGAATATTTAATTTTAGATTTATGTTCCACTTTACCATAATTTGATTCAATCGATAGAATACATTTACCACTTTCAATTTTAATATTTATATAAGGAGAAAATGAATCCACAAAAACTGTAGTGATATCAATACCATCCGTTAATTTTTTGGGCAGGTCTATCTTTTTTCCTTTAAATTTAAACATTTTTGTCAAATCTGGAAACGTCCCCGAAATTTTCCGAATTGATAAAATACAATTGTATTTATTTTTAAAATGCAACCATTTTTTATCACTGGCATATTTAATGGGTCCAATACTAACCATTTTTTCAATTTCAGATCCTTGGATTAACATATCATCCATTTCATCGTTCATTACAGTTTTTACAACTCTTTGATTGTCAGTTGAAATGCATGTATTTCCATTTATGCTAACAGTTGTAAAAATATTATCCGTTTCTTCTTTGATATAGATTGATGCGGATGTTTTAATACAATCACAAAAGGTTTTGGGTAATTGTTTCCATTTAGCTTTCTTTATGTATTTTTCAATTGTTTTAATATTGGTTACAAAATCATCATCTTCAATAGTATTTAAACTGGCATTAATCCTATTTGTTTGAATGAAAACTTTGTTATCTTTTAACCCCATTTTAATTTTTGGAGTTTTGATCTTGGTCAATAAATTTAACAATTCATTGCTTCTTATAAACCCCGTAAAATCGGTTAGAAATGGGTGTCGTACCGAGATTGTATTATTATAGGTTATTACATTTTTCCCGGTAAAATAAAAATAACCCATTGAGGTGGAAGACCCCGCAATATTTATTCCGGGTTTGACTTTTAAAAGCGTGTTCAATAAGTCCTGCGTGTTCATTGCTTTCTCCTTCATTTAAAGTGGCGCAGGGAGACGGAGTTGAACCGCCACAGCCGAAGCCACTGATTTACAGTCAGCTAGTCTCACCACATGACTTGTGTCCCTGCTTATTTATTTCCATTTGAATTCCATATTTCAATATCTTGTTCGGTCAATTTAAAATGTATTCTTGTTCTGGGTAGTTTAAGGAACTGATCAAAAGAATACTTGTTATAATGTCCACGCAGAAGGTAAAAGAATCGGAATGTAGTAGCTAATTTTAGGGTCCAATAT
>Ga0164315_10002193_pt1 | contig 14933 bp, 12 predicted proteins | sample GuaBasSedimGuay6_FD_113737 | JGI IMG/M metagenome (GOLD analysis project Ga0164315, IMG submission 113737) | Subseafloor sediment microbial communities from Guaymas Basin, Gulf of California, Mexico - Guay6, Core 4569-2, 0-3 cm | ecosystem: Environmental > Aquatic > Marine > Hydrothermal vents... | reverse complement strand
GCCATTATTGCCCATGAACATGATAATGATACCCATTCGGTTATTTTTGGAATGGATATCAGGGCGGTTGGCAAGGGATTTGAAGAGTATAAGGTCCGCGGGGGGAATAATTCGAATATTTCCTATAAGCGGTCCCGTGTGGCGGAAATCACAAAAAATGCAGATGAAAGTCCTGTTCTGATCTATGAGGACACCCTGGAACAAAAAGTAAAAAGGGAAACCTTTGATCTGGTTGTACTGGCCACAGCCTGCGGGCCTGTAAAAAGTACACAGAAAATTGCAGATACCTTGTCCATTGATGTGGATGCCTATGGATTTTTTAAAACCCATCCTGCCGATCCCCTTGATACATCAAGGGAGGGTATTTTTGTCTGCGGATGTGCCCACAGTCCCATGGATATTCCTGAATCAGTCGCCCAGGCAAGTTCTGCTGCTGCAAGGGCTGTGCAGGCGGTTATGAAAAAAAACAACAAAAAGGCATCGTAAAGAAAGGTTGCCGGAAATGAATATGAATGATTTGATACTTTATGAAGAACCCCGGATCGGGGTATTTGTCTGTGATTGCGGTTCAAATATTGCCGGACATCTGGATTGTGCCGATGTGGCCGAATATGCCAAAACCCTTCCCAATGTTGTGTATGTAAAGGAAAATCTTTACACATGCTCTGAAGCCGGGATTGTGGAAATTAAAAAAGCCATCAAGGGTCAGAACCTGAACCGGGTGGTGGTGGCATCCTGCTCGCCCAGAACCCATCAGCCCCTGTTTTCAAGTTCCTGTGCTGAAGCGGGTCTTAATCCCTATCTTTTTGAAATGGTCAATATCAGGGATCAGTGTTCCTGGGTCCATATGGGGAAACGGGATGATGCGACTCAGAAGGCCAAAGAACTAATCCGCATGGGGGTTGCAAAAAGTGCGGGATTGGAACCCAGAGAAGAGATTGAATCCTCCTTGGTAAGAAAGGTACTGGTGATGGGCGGGGGTATTGCAGGATTGTCTGCTGCCCAGGCTCTGGCAGATATGGGTCTGGATATTATTCTGGTTGAAAAAACACCAGATTTTGGCGGTCTTTTACAGCAGGTACATCAGCTGGATACAGGGGGGAGTGCCCAGGCGCTGCTTTCTAAAATTATTGATGATGTCCGGTCCCGACCCAATATTACCTGTTATACAAAAGCAAGTGTTAAAGAGACGGGCGGCTATATCGGTAACTTTGACATTAAAATTGATACACAAAATGGTTTAATTGAAGACAGGGTCGGTTGTATCGTGGTGGCCACAGGCGCTGTTCCTTTGATCCCCAAAGGACTTTTCGGGTATAACGGTAAAGATGTGATCTCGTTAATGGAGCTGGAGCAAAAGCTTAAAAAAGATGATCTTACTGCAAAGCGAATTGTGTTTATCCAGTGTGCCGGAGCCAGGAACAAAGAAAGAGAATACTGCTCAAGAATCTGTTGCATGATTGGTGTTAAAAATGCCATGGTTGTTAAGGAAAAGTATCCGTTGATTGATGTGAGAATCCTTTATCGTGACATGCAGATGTATGGCACCCATAAGGAACAGATGCTCTGGGATGCCAGGGGAAAAGGGATTCAATTTGATGTGTACAGTCCTGATAATCCACCGGAAGTCAAGGATGGAAAGGTTAGTTTTTTTCAGACCATTACCGGCAAAACAATAGACCTTGATACAGACCTTATTGTTTTGTCAACTCCCCTTGTTCCCAGAAGTGATGCCCCGACAGTTGCCAATATGATGCGGGTACCCACTGATCAGAATGGATTTTTCTTAGAAGCCCATGCAAAGCTTCGTCCCCTTGATTTTGCAGCAGACGGTATTTTTGTGTGCGGATCAGGGCGGTATCCTGCCACATCCACGGAAGCCAGAACTCAAGGTTTGGGCGTCGCATCAAGAGTGGCAGCCATTTTGTTCAAGGACAAACTGGTGAAAAGCGCCATTGTGGCACAGATTAATCCTGATTCATGTGTGGGCTGCATGGCCTGCCTCACCATGTGCCCCTATGAAGCCATTACATACAACAGGGACAAGAGAATCTGTGAGATAAATGAAATTCTCTGCAAAGGATGTGGAACTTGTGCTGCCACCTGTCCGTCCCATACCGCACAGCTTTGCGGATATAAACCAGAGCAGCTGCTGGCCCAGATCGGGGCTGCCTGACAATAGTTATAAGGAATAAAATAAATGAGTGACAATAATTTTGAACCTACTATTATATGTTTTCTTTGCACCTGGTGAGCATATGCCGCTGCTGACCTGGCTGGGGTCAGTCGTATGCAGTACCCGGCAAATATCCGTATTATCCGGGTAATGTGTTCTGGAAGCGTGTCTGCCCATCATGTACTGCGCGCCTTTCAACAAGGGGTTGATGGTATTTTTGTGGGTGGCTGACATTTGAGTGAATGCAATTACCTGTATGGTAATTATTCTGCTGAAAAACGAGTAACGGTTCTTTCCCAGATGCTGGATTTTTGTGGTGTTGAAAAAGATCGGCTTCGGGCCAGATGGGTGTCCTCAGCTGAGGCGCCTGAATTTGTTGAGGAAATCAATGCGTTTATTGATGTTCTTAAACCCCTGGGGCCGTCACCATTGAAAAAGCAAACATCCAAAGATGTTGCTTAGTAGTTATCAACTGACATAGGGATTTTTATGATTGATATAGTAAGACAAAAAATAAACGAGCTTCTTTCAGATGGCTCAGTAAAGGGAGTTGTCGCACTTGCAACGGCAAATGGTCATGTGACACCCTGTCTGTTTCAAAAAGATGATAATCTTAATACGCTTTGTCTGGGTGATACCAAAAAGCCGGGAGATGCCAGATATCCTCTAAACAAGGTTCTTATCACCATTGCAAGACAATATCCAAATGATGTTTTTGGCGTTTTGGTTCGCGGGTGTGATGAAAGAGGGCTTTATACCCTGTACAGGCTGAACCAGCTTGAGCCGGATAAAGTGGTGACCATTGGTATCGCCTGCTCAGAAGAACTTGCAAAAGCGTGTGAGTGCAAAAAACCATACCCGGATGAACTTGTGGCAGGTGAAAAAATAAAAGGAATTACCCAACAGGGTGTGCAGGATATGGAAGACATGGATCTGTCAAAACGATTTTCTTTCTGGAAGGATCAGTTTTTAAAATGTGTAAAATGCTATGGCTGCCGGGATATCTGTCCCATGTGCTTTTGCAGGGAATGCAGCCTTGAATGTGATGATCTTATATCAAAAGGCGAGCTTCCGGTTGATATCCCGGTATTCCATTTGACCCGGGCCATGCATATGGCAGACCGGTGTATTGATTGCGGCCTTTGTGATGAAACCTGCCCGTCTGATATTCCGTTACGACTCTTATATAAAAAGACATCAAAGATTATGAATGCTGAGTTCGGGTTTACATCCGGGATCAATAAAAATGAACAATCACCTTTAAGCTTAATGGGCCCGGCGTCCGGAAAGTAACAGGTTTAAATAAAGAGGAAAGATAATGGATTACAGGAACACGCTGACAACCTGTACTTATTGTGGATGTGGATGCAACCTTTTTCTTGAGTCCCTTGATGGAAAATTAACCCATACAACTCCCTGTAAAACAAGCCCTGTAAATGAAGGCAAACTTTGCATCAAGGGATGGAATGTCCATCAATTTGTTCAGTCGGAAAAAAGATTGAAACAGCCATTATTAAGAAAAGACGGAAAACTTACAGAAGTTTCCTGGGATGAAGCTCTGGATTTTACGGCATTAAAACTAAAAAAAATAAAAGAAGCAAACGGTGCTGATTCTGTGGGATTTTTTGCGTCTGCCAAGGTGACCAATGAAGAAAATTATCTCATGCAGAAGTTTGCAAGAGCTGCCATTGGTACCAATAGTGTTGATCACTGTGCCCGTCTGTGACATTCCTCCACCGTGGCAGGTCTTGCCGCATCTTTTGGCAGTGGAGCAATGACAAATGCAGTGGTTGAATTGGAAACAACTGATACCATCTTTATTATCGGGTCCAATACAGCCACCACCCATCCTTTAGTTGCCACGCGTATTTTCAGGGCCATCGAAAAAGGTGCCAAACTGATTGTTGCAGATCCAAGGAAAAATCAGATTGCAGATTTTGCGGATCTTTATATCCGTCATAAGCCCGGAACTGATGTTGCCCTTTTAAACGGGATGATGAAAGTGATCATGGAAGCGGGGCTTGCCGATGAAAAATTTATAGCGCAAAACACAGAAGAATTTGATGCGTTTAAACAGGGCCTTGATAATTTTACTGTTGAAGAAGCATCAGAAATCTGTAGTGTATCTGTCAAAGATATTGAAGCGCTTGCCAAAATGTATGGAGAAGCTGATAGAGCCTCTATTGTTTACTGCATGGGGATAACCCAGCATACCAATGGTGTTAATAATGTAAAGTCCTTGGCAAATCTTTCCATGCTGACTGGAAATATCGGAAAAATTGGGACAGGGGTCAATCCCCTTCGCGGGCAGAACAATGTGCAGGGTGCCTGTGACATGGGCGGTCTTCCCAATGTCTATACCGGATACCAGCCGGTAACCCTTGGGGCTGCCAATAAGAAATTTGCCCAGGCTTGGGGAAAGGATCAATTGCCGACCAACATTGGCTTAACCATCCCTGAGATGTTTGCAGGCATTGAAAATGATGAAGTAAAGGCACTTTGGGTCATGGGTGAAAACCCGGTTGTGTCCGATCCTGATGCCGATCATGTTAAAAAAACCCTGAAAAAGGTTGAACTTCTCATTGTCCAGGATATATTTCTTACCCCTACGGCTAAACTTGCCGATGTGGTACTGCCGGGTGTTTCATTTGCAGAAAAAGACGGAACCTTTGCCAATACGGAAAGACGGGTGATGCGGGTGAGAAAAGCTATTGATCCTGTGGGAGAGTCAAGACAGGACTGGGAGATCATCCAGGAAATTTCCAATAGGTTTGGATTTGAAATGAATTATGATTCGCCTGAAGATATTTTTAATGAAATTGCAAGTCTGACACCTTCCTATGCGGGTATAAGCTATGAACGGCTGGAAGGCGTGGGACTGCAATGGCCCTGTCCAACCAGAGAACATCCTGGAACACCTTTTTTGCATAAAGATGGAAAATTTACCCGTGGGAAAGGACTCTTCCATACAATTGCCTATAAACCGCCGGCTGAAGTGGTGGATGATGAGTATCCTTTCTGGATGACCACAGGCCGTGTTTACGCCCATTACCACACCGGTACCATGACCAGAAATTCCAAGTCTCTTGATTTTGAAATTTCAGAAGGGTTCCTTGAAATTAATCCTGTTGATGCTCAAAATCTTGATATCTGTGATGGTCATCAAATCAAAATGGCCTCCCGGAGAGGTGAGATTGTGGTAAAGATCATGATCACTGACCGTGTGGACCCGGGCGTTGTGTTTATGCCCTTCCATTTTGAAGAAACAAATGTGAATAAGCTGACCAACCCGGCCTATGATCCCATTGCCAAGATACCGGAACTCAAGGTCTGCGCTGTAAAACTTGATAAGGTGTAAAGATTTTATCAGGCGGTTTTGTAATATAAACCGCCTGACTATTAAACTGATTGTTCACTGGGTACCACTTTATTCCTTCCGGTTTCCTTTGCCCGATAAAGGGCTTTATCAGCCATTGCAATGAGCTTATCCCGGTTTTTAACACTTTTCTGGTATTCACTGACACCGGCACTGACGGTGAGAGAAAGCCCTGGAAATCTGTTGATCAGAAGTGTGCCCAGATGTTCAATTTCCTTTCGTATCCTTTCAGCATAAACGATAGCTTTTTCTAAATCCGTATTATTCAGGATGACAATAAATTCTTCGCCGCCATACCGTCCCACATGGTCAAAGGGCCTGGATAGTTTTTTTAAAGTAGTGGCAATAAGTTTAAGGACATTGTCCCCGGCCTGGTGTCCGAATTTGTCATTAAATTTTTTAAAAAAATCTACATCAATCATTACAAGGGATAGATCATTTTTTCCGTCCACAGCCTTTCTGAATGATTTTGCCAGCAGGTCGTCAATGGCTACACGGTTTAAAAGACCTGTGAGCCCGTCTTTGAGAGAAACTGCTTTTGCCTCATTGTAGGTACCTGCGTTTTCCAGCGCCATTCCAAGCTCATTGGCCACAATGGCAATGGAAGATAATACATCCGGCCTGATGGCCTTTTTTGAAACAACATTATCCATTCCCAGGAGACCGATGATCTTGTTATTACTATAGAAGGGCACAATGACCATTTCTTTTATTTTAAATTGTTTCAGGGCCTCTTTTTCACCGGAAGTCCTGCCGCGGACTATCACGGGCTCCTGGTTCCTAAGGCAGTGAACAAAGCCGCCCGCTACCTTATTGATTGGAATTTCAATTGCCTTCAGATCCATTTCGGTGCCCACAGCATCAAATAATTCAATCACTTTAAGGCTTCTGATATTTTTTATCACCTTCATGACATAAAGCCTGTCAAATTTAAAATCCTTGTAAATGGCCTTTAAGGTAGAGGTGATAATCTCTTTTGGATCAAGGCTGCGGTGAGGTGTGGAGATACTCTCTCTTATCCGGGTTACATCCACGGTTTCAGATTGTTGTTCCCCAAGATAATAATAGATTGTATTGATACTGCACAGTTTGAGATTTGCCCTGAGCAGGTTCTCTCTGAATTGATTGGAGGAGGGGAAAACAAAATTATAAAATTTTGAAGTATTTTTCATTTCCCTGTCCATATGGGTAATGACTTTTATGAGATCGATTTTGTTCAGGTTTATGTTTTTTTCAACTTCAGGCTGAAGAATCGGGGGCCGGATGATATCAACTGATCCCATGCCCTGGGTCCAGGACAGAAAATTAGCAAGGGAAACAATGGATATAAGCAAAGTCTCCTCTTTGGACAGATCCAGGTGTTCATACCGTTGATGGTGGTATTTTATGGCAAGGGCAAGGGATTCGGGCAGGTGCCACAGAGAACTGTAATAGGCGCCAAGGTCATCATGTCCCATGCCCATAAGCTCCCTCTCTTCAGTGATCATCTGGCCTGTTGATTTTGTTACATTGGTGATAAAATCACCATAATTGACTCGCCCCTGGAGATCAAAGAAAATCTTTCCAAAGTCATGTAAAAGTCCACTGATATATGCTTCCCCGGGTTTCGGGTACAGGATTTCTTCGGCAATGGCTTTGCTTAAAGTGGCCACACAAAGGCAGTGCCGCCAGAAAAAAATTCTGTCAAACTGCCGTTTTTTTTTTGATTTAAACATTTTCTCAAAGACAGTGACTCCGAGACAAAGCTTTTTAACCTCGTCAAACCCAAGATAGATGACGGCATCAGATACAGCAGTTATATTTTGTCTCAAGCCATACAATGCAGAGTTTACGATGCCAAGTACCCTGGCTGAAATTCCAGGATCTGTTTCCACGAGCTTGGAAAGATCCTGGGTGGATGCGCCCTCATCACTACAGATTTCCAATAGTTTAGCCATCACAGGTGGGAAACTGGGAACTTCTGTGATATCAAGCTTTAAAACTTCTTTGATATCAGACTCCAAAGGGAGTATGAGTCTGTCATTTTTCATGATAATCTAAAAAAATAACCTTTCATGTTCAAGTTAAATATTTCTTTGCAAAAAAGGTACCAGAAATTTAGCATGAATTCTGTCAGGAATACAAGAAAACCTTTTTCTAAAAGAAAATCAAGATATGAAGATTCTATTAGACATCTATAAATTTTTCAATTAGATTGTACCGTGGTTTATGGTTTAGATGCTAAGTTGTTTTTGAATAGAAATGGTAAAAAATTTAAGAAAAAATAAATATGAAAATTAATATTGCAATTAACGGGTATGGCAGAATCGGGCGGTGTGTTACCAGAGCTTTGTATGAGTCTGAAATGTTTTATGACAAAATTAATCTGGTTGCCATAAATGAGACAGCTGATGAAAAAACGATCTATCATTTGACCAAATATGATTCCACCCACGGCAGATTTTATCTAAATGTTGAACATGAAAAAGGATCTTTGATCATTGGAAAAGACAGAATAAGAGTGCTACAGAAAGAAAATATTTCAGATCTCCCCTGGAAAGAGTTAAAAATTGATGTTGTTCTGGAATGCACAGGTTTTTATAATGACAGAAAAGCGGCAGAGCAGCATCTGCTTTCAGGTGCTAAAAAGGTTATTTTTTCACAGCCGGCAAAAGATGAAATGGATGCTACTATAGTTTATGGGGTCAATCATCATATATTGAAAAAAGAGCATACCATTATTTCAAATGCTTCCTGCACAACCAATTGTGTTATTCCTGCACTTCACGTGCTTGATCAGGCCATTGGGATTGAAAGCGGAACCATTACTACGATTCATTCTGCCATGCACGATCAACCCGTGATTGATGCTTACAATCCTGATTTGAGAAAGACCCGGTCTGCCCTGCTGTCCATCATACCGGTAAGTACAGCCCTGGAAAAAGGAATCTCAAAAATACTGCCGTCCATGGAAGGAAAATTTGAAACGCTTGCCATCCGGGTTCCCACCACCAATGTATCTATTATGGATATTGCGCTTATGGTAAAGACCGATACAGATATCCAGGCCGTCAACCAGGCTTTAACCCATGCATCTGCATCTGAATTAAAAAATATACTGGGTGTAACTGATGAACATCTGGTCTCCTGTGATTTTAATCATGACTCCCGGTCTTCAATTATTGATCTTCACCAGACCCGGGTGAGTAAAAAACGCCTGGTTAAAATTCAGGCCTGGTTTGATAATGAATGGGGATATTCCAATCGAATGATAGATACTACCATCGCAGCATTCAAAGCACTATAAGCTGGTTATGAACCCAGTTCAATTAGTTTTTTTGTAACAGCAATTAATTCTTTAGGTATTTTTGTGATATCATCAAAGGGACGTGTGCCATCCCTGTCTGCATCGGCAATTTCATCCATCTCCGGAATAAATCCCAAAATTTCATAATCCGGCATGCTGTCTTTAATCAGCTTTTTATCTTCTTCATTCCTGACCCTGTTTGCCAGCACTACAACGTTTTTAATCCCGATATCATGGCCCAGCTTTTTTATTTTATCTGCTGCCACACGGCTTCTTTTCCCCGGGTTTACAACTACGATAAGGGCATCCACAGATCCGGATGTTGCTCTTCCCAAATGTTCCACACCCGCTTCCATATCCATGACCACCACTTCGTTACGGGCCAAAACAAGGTGGTTCATTAAAGCCTTTAAGATGGTTGCCTCGGGACATATGCATCCTGATCCTCCCTGTTGAACCGTTCCCATGACCAGCAGCTTTACCCCGTCTTTTTCAATGGAAAAACGATCCGGAATATCATCCACCTTCGGATTCAGAGTGAAAAATCCTCCCATTGTACCGGGTTTTGCACCAGTCCTTTCTGCAATCAGATCAGAGAGTTCTGAAACCGGGGTAATGGGTTTTGATTCATCAATGCCGAGACCTGCCGCAAGGTTGGCAACAGGGTCAGCATCTATGGCAATCACTTTTGTATCTTTATCTAATGCGGCAATGGATCGTGCAATTAAAGAAGTGATGGTCGTTTTTCCAACACCGCCTTTGCCGCCGACAGCAAGTTTTAGGCTCAAAATCAAGTCTCCTGCATTTTAAAAAGTTTTAAAGTATCAGCAATACAATCAGAATACTTTTTCTAATATAATTCCCTTGTCATCCAAAAGGAAAACTTCATAATCATTTTTTTGGGTCTGATGAATCAGGTCTTCTTTTATAACGGCCTGGATCTCATATTTATTTTTCATAATATCCTTGGGCATTATAAGAAAGCATTGCTGTGCAATTTCTTTGGATTTAAAGGCCGGAATAAAAGTAGTTTTTGTTTCTTTGTCTGTATAGCCCACAAATTGTTCATCAGATGTTCCTGGATTTTGAACAATAATATAATACCAGGCATCTTTTATCGGGTTGTTCAATTTTATAAATTCCTCCTGAAAGGTTTGTTTTAATCAAATATAAGACTATTTTTTATAAAATAAAGGGAGAATCAGTAGTACAAATAAAAAAGCCCCGGTCCTAATTTAAATAAGGGCCGGGGCTTTTAATGTTTAATACCTTGGACGTCTAAATTTCAAGCCATGAATCAGAATAGAGTGTTTCACCCATAATGACTTTATAGGTTTTTGCATAATCCTGCATTTCTTTATCAAGGCCAGCAATATCAGGTTCATTGCCGTCCATCATACCGTAAATCAAGTCAACAATATCCTGTCTTTCACCTTTAGCAATACTGGTCTGCTGTTTGTCTAGAGGATCAGCAATAACAGCTTTCATACCGTATTTTTTAAGCATGACCATATAGGTCTGGTTGAGGATACCGCGGAGATGTTCCGGAGGTCCATTGGAGATATTGGAAAGACCGCAGGTGGATTTTGAGCCAGGCGCCATGTCTTCAAGCATCATCTGGAAATTCAAAAGGCTCATTAACTGCTGCTGCTGAATATTGACAGGGGTTACAATACCGTCTACCCAGATTCTTTCATTGGCAACACCGGCTTCATTAGCAAAGTATAAAAGTTCAACAGCCAGTGCTGCTCTTTCGTTTTCATCTCTTGGCATACCATCAGGGCCCCACATCAGTGCAACAAAATCCGCTTCATATTCAACTGCCAGGGGAACCATCTTTTCATATATCGCAGGTCTTACCATGATAGAGTTGATGATATGCGGTTTATCCGCAGGTTTGCACACTTTAAGTCCTGCCTCAATGGCATCAATATTAGAAGAGTCCAGAAGCAGGGGCATTCCCGGAACAGCTTCCTGAACAACATTAACAACCCAGGGCATTAACTCAACTCCAAACTTTTTAGCAGGCCCCAGGTTGATATCAATATAATCCATGCCCAGTTCTTTTTGTCTGACAACTTCTTCCTGAATGGGGACCGGATTACGTTTGGCTGGATCTGCTTGTTTGAATTCTTTTCCAATGATATTGGAAATGACATTCAGACTTTCACCAAAAAGTATCATATTTTTTTCCTTTTAAATTAAATATGTTAAATCTTTAAACCGGGGCAGTAAAGTTGCCCCGGTTTTTTAAATATTTATTGGGTTTTCAGGAATGCGGGCAGATGGGCAGCTTCCCTTGGTCCAACGATAATGGTCCATCCGGGAAGTTCTTCTTCGATATCACCTGCAATCGCTGCAGCATAACCCGGAATAATAAGGCTGTTATGTTTTACCTTATCCATTATTCCGCTCTTTTTAACAAACATTCCCACATCATCGCCGCCAAATTTACCGGCAGCCCAGGCAGTCAGAACGGAAAGACCTTCAGAGTCTTTAACCAATAACCATGCCGGCACTCTGCTGGCTTCGATTTCACCGGAAACAATAAAGTAGGTCAATGCAAAGTTAGTGGTTACAAGTACCGGAGAATTTTCATCGGGATTGCCAATCTCAAAAATGCCTTCTGTTACTGTCATGGGTCGTTGAGGATCAGTAAAGATATTGAGTCTTTCCAATAGAAGCGGAAAAAGAGATTCAGTCGCAAAATCAGACATGACAACAATTCCGCCGTATTTAGCTACAAACATACCGGCGATAAGGGTTTCCATATCAAGGTTGGATGCCATCTCACACGGGAAAGTAATGGTGGGGAACCCAAGCGCTTTGTTGGAAGCTTTAAGAGCAGCTCGCCGGATGGCAATTTGATCTTCAAAAGCCTGTTTTATTTCTCTTGAACCCGGATCAAGAACCAGATCTTTTAGTCCCATACCAGTGAGTTTTTCTGTCAAAGCCTGAAGTGCATCCACAGAATCTGCTTTAACAGCTAAAGGCAGATCATTGTCTTTTGCAAGGGCGCCCATGTCATCTGCGTTGTCAGCCGTTGCAGCATAGAGCAGTGGACGTTTGAAACCAGCGGCTTCAATACCGGCTTTCATGACATCAAGGTCTTCGGTCATCAGTACCAGATTGAATTCGGATTCTTTGGCTATTTTTTCTGCAACGGCAGCAAATCCATCCGCACCATTGCCGGCATCTTTAACCACCAGAAGTTCAGGTCTTAAATTCAGGCCAACCCGTTCATACTGGAATGCATTATAGACTTTAAGTGCCTTATCAAGATCTGCAGCGTCAATGTCCGAGGCAATGGTTGCGGCCAGGACGGTTTTGTTAAAAAATGTTTTTTCGTGTCTGTAAAGAACTGTTTCTCCACCTGTTGTGGTTTTACGTACACCTTTACCCAGCGCAACAGGACGGATAGGCGGTGCTGACGCTTCTGCCAGCTGCTCTTTTGCTTCGTCGGACACATAAGGGCACGCGTCCAGTTCCGCCTTTCCGGATGCAAGATTCATTGCAAAGGCAAGGCAGGTTGGAACCCCGCACTCCTTACAATTTGTCTTGGGCAGGAGTTTGAATATCTGTATACCGGTTAATGCCATTTTTCTCTCCTTAAGTTTTAAAAACTTTATGGTAAAGGTCCGGCAGTAGTAACTCTGGTGTGATACCTGCCGGACCTTTTGTTTTACTGATGATTAAACAAGTGGTTCCATGTCCAGTGCGGGATGACCTTTTTCCTTGAGGAAGGGCATGATTTCTTCCTCTGTCAGACCCACGGTTTCATCGGCTATCATGTCATAGAGTCCTGGAACGCCCATGTCTTCACCACGTTTTACTATACGATCTTTGAGCTCTTCTTTGAGCTGTTTTGGCATCCAGACCATTCTAAGAAGTCCGCCGTCACCCAGGATGAATTTACCCTGGGTAATGTTGAACTTGGAATGACCCACAAAGCCGGGAGATGCAGCACCACCGCCCATGACACCGGCAAGAGTGGTAAACTTCATGCCGCAGGGAGTTTCGCCTGCATAATCACGGCCAACGGTCATGACACCGTTGCAGCCCGGCAGCATGGCAGCGATACATTCGCAGCAGCCGCAGGTGGTCATGGGATCAATAACCATTGAGTAGAAGTTATAATGGGTAACAGCACCCCTGGAGGCTTTGTATACAAAGTCATTGACACCTTTCCACTGACCCAGTTTCGGATCAATGCATTCCCCTTTTTCAATAGGCTGGTTGGGACCTGTGGGATTGATTTCAAAAGATGCTTTGCAGTCCATCCAGTTGTATGCACCGCACAGACCTGTTCTTTCAGGGCTTACCGAACAGACATGGCTGGGAGCAAAAGACTGACACAGTGTGCAGGAATAATAGGTTTCAACATCTTCATCCACCATGTTATCAACCCGTGCATCACGTGTTTGGTATTCAGCCCTTGCCGTCTTGGTCAGCTTGTCAACATCTGCTTTTTTGGTGTAAAGGGTAATTTGAACCTTATCAAGAATGTTACCAAAATCCTGATGAAATTTCGTATGGAGAACTGTACCGATATCTTTCAGGCTAAAGCCTTTTTCAATGGCAGCTTTACTGATCCTGATCCAGGAAATATCCCTTTGACCAATATGCATGACACTCTGGATATAGTTAACCAGATGATGGATCTGTCTTTCGATGATGGGTTCAAAATCTGTCTGAAATTCACGGCCGGCAACCTGTACAAAAATGCCTAAGGGGAAGGTCTCTCCCTCTTTGATGCCGTCAAGATCCGGACCTTCAAGGATGATCTTTCCATCTTCAATCGCACCAATGTCAGCCATTTTTACAAGCTCGGTGCATTGGGTTTTTCCACCGCCGCACTGGGCATATAAATCAGCCCCCCTTACTCTTTCACCCTCATAAGCAGGACCGAAGGCACATGCAATATCAACATCGGAGACAAGGGTTTTAAGTCCACGGACTTCAACTGATTTTGCACACATGTCTTCATGGGCAACAGGTGCTACTACATGCTCATATGTACAGATACCTGTGGGCAGGATCTGGGTAATGTCGGTATCGGCTATGGTGGGGAATCCCCAGTTTACACAACCGGCAGCAGCAACACCCCATTCGGTTCCCACATCTCCAAGAGCATTGACAAATGCAAACACTCTCTCTTTGTTGTACATGAGAATTTTTTTATAATCACCAGGCTGAACACCACCAAAGGCCATTGCAACCCTGTTGGCAAATCCCAATGCAAATACGGCTGATGAGATATCAGGGCCGAAACATGCGATTCGTGTACTCCAGCCAACCTGTACTCCGGCTTCAATAAGCTGTTCCACCACGGTGGTGCCGTTATGGTTTGCAGCCAGGAACATGTAAAGACCTCTTTGCTGATAATCTTCAATGATCATTTTGGCGGTTTCCACGTCTGGCGCAGAACCGACTATTGCTGCAAAACCAGGAGCGGTACCATCAACAAATTCCACCCCTCTTTTCCTGAAAATAGTATCGTCTGCAGCACCAGTCCAGATCTTTCCGTTCTCAATATCCGGATCTTCTGCATGGAGATAAAAATCAGGGTCATTCAGATACCTGAGTGCTTCTATGATTTCATAGGAAATAATTCCTGCCATTCCAGCGTCCAGAAGGGGCCCTAGGAACGGAAGCCAGTTTTTACCTTTAATATGCGGGGGAAGAAGTCCCCGGGCAATATCTAAGGGTTCCTGCAAATCTTCAAGGGTTTCAACCTTGATTCCGAAAAGTGAATATATTACCGGCAAAAAATACCCGGTGTTGGGGAACCCGACTTTGGTATCCGCATCATAGGTTGCAAGCGCTTTATTCAACGCTCCTTCGGCCTGGGAGACAACTTTATAGCCACCCTGAATGGCAGCAAATGCTATTAATCTTGACATTTTCTTCCTCCTTCGTTGAGGATTTTATATTTAATAATAATTTTACAATACATGATCATAAGTTAGTTACCTAAAGAGCCTGGCGTGAAGCAAAATCCATCATAACTCTTTCTCTAGCTTTATCGATACCCAGTGCCTGCCTTTTTTTGTCGATATGGGCGATGATCGCATGGGCATGTTCTATAGGATCTG
>Ga0164315_10002192_pt1 | contig 14933 bp, 8 predicted proteins | sample GuaBasSedimGuay6_FD_113737 | JGI IMG/M metagenome (GOLD analysis project Ga0164315, IMG submission 113737) | Subseafloor sediment microbial communities from Guaymas Basin, Gulf of California, Mexico - Guay6, Core 4569-2, 0-3 cm | ecosystem: Environmental > Aquatic > Marine > Hydrothermal vents >... | reverse complement strand
GGATCAACACCAAAATCATCATCAGGTCCATCATTATAGACGTACCCAGAGTTTAATGCTGTATCAGAACCAACTAAATCATCAATATACTCACCTAAATCAGGATCAGCCCAAACACCAAAGTAAACTGAATCATGTACTTCAGAAACTAAGCCAGTATTTAGAAGAGAGTATCTGATAAAGATGATATTACCTAAATCACCAGCAGTTGAGTAAGCCCATACAGTTTGTCTTACTTCGATACCTTGAGGTTCAACGTTAGGATAAGTTCTGAATGTTTGTGGTAGTGCATCATTATAAACACACCAAACAGTTTCATCACCAAGAATATCAGGTTGATCATCTGTATCCAATACTTCAGAGCCAGGTGCTTTGTCAACAGTATAAATACCATCGCCATTACCATCAAAAAAGTATGCACCAGCTTCTACAGCTTCTGTCCATGCAACCCAAGATTCACCAAAGGTTTCATCATCAGCTCTTACTACGTACATACCTTTATAAGTTTCATCAGTTACTTGTACTGAATCAACCATTGTAGCATTACCAGCTTCATAATCTTCCGCACGTGATGCTGTAGCCATACCGTTAGACCACATAATTCCACGGTCGTTAACTCCACTCATGAAGAAACCACCAGAATAAAGGAATCCTTTTCCATCTATACGACCAACTGTAGGGTTATCACCAACTTTTACATCGCCCATAACACCTTTACTGTTCATAGGCATTGCCAACTTATTAATAAATAAGTAATGGGCATCACCTTGGCTTAAATTGCTGACCGTTGAATTTTTGTCGAGTCTCTGGGTATTCTTCCCATTTTTATCGACAGAATTAGCAAACAATAGTGAAGAGGTCAGCAACAACACTATTATTTTAGCTAAATATTTTTTTCTAATTTTCATATTTATACCTATTCTATTAGTAATATTACTAACCATTATAATGAAGCAAAGTTAATTTTTAGACCCAATCTAATTAATCTTGGAATACCAAAATTTGTAGGATCTTGTTCTAAACTATTATAATCTTGAACCCATGCTTCACCATTCTGAATAGAAAGTTTTTTACCTTGCTCTGTATTTAAGTAATCTGTAGTATATGCTGATCCTGTAGATCTCCAAACATCAACTTCAGTTACTGTATCAAATAGATTTTCTATCCACAAGTAAGGTGTTATTAAAGTAGTAGCACCTAAAGAGAACGATTTTTCAAGTTTAAAGTCAACTCTGAAACTACCAGGGCCAACAGCTGAATTTACGTAACCTTTTGTATTTCCCCAGTTAGAAGAACCCTGAAGTATGTTCTGAGTCTCTAATGGAGTGTAAGGGCGTCCACTTGCAAAAGATACAAGGAAGTTAGCACCTAACATCTCTGCCCATCCTAATTCACCTTTTGGCACATAGAAATCAAGAATCATGATTCCAGTATGTCTTTGATCAAATTCTAAAGGAGCAATAACTTTAGGAACTTCACCATCATCATTTCTAAATGCAGCTACAAATGATGAATTTGTTGAAGAACCAGTTCCTTCAGAGATAGAGAATGTATAATCAAGAGAAAGTGAAAAATAATTTGTTCTTGAAACATCGATAGAGAATGCAAATCCTTTAACTGTACCAAAATCTTGGTTAGTAGGAGTATAGTATTGTAATTCTTCACCACCTGGTTCTCTATGATAATTTACTACACCTTGATTGGCTAACCCTTGAGTATTTTTATAAAATGCTGTAATATTCATTGCAGCAACATTGCCTAATACTTGTCTGAATCCTACTTCGTATTGAGTTGTTACTTCACTTTCAATATAACCAGTAGAAAGAGAGAAATCAGCAGTTCGTTTCAACAAATCTAATCTTCTTTGGAAAGCATATAAGTCAATTAAACGTGGAACTTGAACAAATGATCCATATTGTGCGTGGAATACTGTTGATTCTGTAACAGGAAATCCGATACCAATACGTGGAGAAAAGTGTAATTCGGAATCTTTGACTTTAAAATCACCTTCATCAAAATCATCAGGATTACTACCACCACTGTAAGGATTTGCGGGGTCAGCAATAATATCAGCTTTTGAATCAAAATAATCGATACGTAAACCTAAGTTCAAGACAATATCTTCTAACTCAAATCTATCTTGAAGAAATGCATAACCTAAAACAGGTTTTTTTGCTGCTAGTTCAAGCTCATCATCTATAACACCACCATCTTTTTCACCATATAGATTATATCCATATCTTGTAGGATTTTCAATAACATATCTTTCATATTTCGATTTTGCATCAATAGTATCTCCAGAAGATGTTACATAGGCAGCATTGTTAAATGCTAAACCAACTGGACTCATTGAATAGTAGCGCTGAGTACCAAGAGTAAAACCACCACCAGCTTCAAACAAGTGCTTATCTATCTGAGAAGTAAAGTTGAAATCAGCAGTTATTTTATCATTCTCAATTTTTCTATAATAATCATCAACCCATCCAAAATCTACAAAAACACCATCATCATCTAACGCTAATGAAGCTTGGTCAGCTTGCGAAGGCATATACTGATTTAATGCTGTATCACCATATGCTTCTAAATCATCAAAAAAGATACCATCACCCTCTTCTTGAGAGTATTTCTGATAACCAACAACTAAGTTCCAGAAAGATGATGCACCTATATTTTGCGATAATTTGGCATTAAGTGCTAAATTGTCTTTTAATCTAATAGCATTATGAACACTATTATTTTTTGCATAATCATAATCGTAAAGTCTCGAGTTCCAATCATTGTAGTTACCACCAAGTTGCATATTAAAGCCACTACCTAGATTAAAATTTGTTCTAGCTGAAAAACGCCATGTAGCATCAGTATTATTCTCTTTAGCATTTGAAGAATAACCAGTAGATCCAAAATTTATACCATTTGCCGAAGGCTCACCATCTTTATACCATCCTCTTTCACCTGAGATGAAGAAGGTCATATCTTTATTGCCAGGTATAATTGGACCACCAACTGCTAATGCATAAACGTTATATCCAAAATCATCTGTAAAAGATGATGTAAGAGCATCACCAAATACGGTATATTTTGGGGAACCAGATTTTGTAGTTACATTAACAATACCAGACTGAGCTTGTCCGTATTTTGCTTCGTAACCACCAACTTGAAATGAAATCTGATCGATAGCTGCATTACTAATTTGTGATTGGTTTGTACCATACATTTGATCGTTTTGTACAATACCATCAACAACGTAAACAACCTCGTTGCCTCTACCACCACGAACATTTATAGTAGCATTTCCGGCAGCACCGCCAGAACCATCAGATTTTACAACTCCTGCTTGTAGTGACGCAAAGTTCTCTATACCTCTTACAGGTAAACGAGCAATTTGTTCAGCATCAACTACTTTTACAGTATTAGTTGATTTTGCTTCGAAAAATCTTTCATCTGTTACAACGACTTCTTCCATCGCTATACCAGGGGAGAGTGTAGTGTTTAGTTCAAAGGTAACACCAGGAATTATTCTAACTTCTTTTATTATTTTTGAACTGTAACCAACAAAACTTATTTGTACATCATACGTACCAGGCGTAATATTTAATATAAAATAATTACCGTCTAAATCGCATGCTGCACCAAGTGAAGTATTCAATATTACAATGTTCGCTCCAATAAGAGCTTCCTCTGTGTCGGTATCTGTTATCTTTCCTGCCAACTTACCCGCACCAGCTTGTGCAAATAGAGATGAAGAAAGGAATACCGAAATAAACAGAAATATTGAAAAAGTAATGAACTTTTTCATGTCTACTCCAAAATTATTTGATAAAATTCTCAACATTTTTTATTTGGGGATTTATTCTATCTTGTAAATGCATAGAATAAAAAAGAGGCAGTTTCCCTATTAAAGAGAAACTGCCAATATCAAAATAAATGATATTACTTATTTGATAAGCATCATTTTTCTTGTGCTAGTGAAATTACCAGCTTTAATTGTGTAGAAGTATACACCAGAAGTTAAATTATTAGCATTAAAGTTAACTTCGTGTGTTCCAACGTTTTTAACTTCGCTTACTAATTGAGCAACTTCTTGACCTAATAAGTTAAACACTTTAAGTGTTACATCTGCTCTTTCAGGAACAGAATAAGAGATAACTGTAGTAGGGTTAAATGGGTTAGGATAGTTTTGTGAAAGTGTATATGCTTCAGGTAATGTACCATCTTCATTTACACCAGACACAACTGCATCAAACCAATATAATGCTTTAACTTGAGGAGCTTCTGCTGTGAAACCATACCACCAGTATTCGCCACCAGAACCATCAGCACTGTGAGAGTTTAGTGATAATGGATCGTATGCTAAGAAAGCAATTTTATTACCAGCTGCAAGAGTTCTGTGTCCAGCTACATTATAAGTAGCACCGTCCATGCCAATTCCAGTCATGTCAACTTGTACATCATCAGCAAAATCAGCACCGTCTAACCAGTTAGCATAACCAATTTCGTATGTAGGATCGTAAGCAATAGATGCTGTCCAACCACTATCAGCTGAAACTTGTGCATGTAATGTAAATAAGTCTCCACCTAAATCAGAACCTTCAACTGCATTAAACATAGAAGCTAAAGCATCATCACCAGCAGCAGCATAATTTACATCATTATATTCAAATGTAATTCCTAAAACATCATTATGGAATGAACCAGCTTCGTGAGCTTGGTTAGTCCAACCAGATTGAGCACCTAACCACTCATCACCAGCAAGCAGATAGTTTCTAGAAGCATCGCCAGCTAACCAAGCAGCAATAATATCACTATTAATAACAGCAGGACCATCACTAGCTATTTCAATGATATTAGTATAACCATTTACTAAATCTTCAGTTAATGCACCATATGCCCAAGAATCATGAGACCATTCTAATGTACCATAACTTGCAAAATCACCAATACCAAAGTAATAACTTTGTGGATATCCAGATGCAACAGCAGGACCATTAAATACTAATAATGCATTACTGTTTTCAATTGCAAATATTTTGTAATTTACATCTCTCGCCCATCTTGTATATAAACCACCAACATCTGTAGCTTCAATAGAATAAACAATGTCTGTACCAGGAGTTTGTCCAGGAATATCGCCTGAAAAAACATCGCCACTTGCAGACATTGCAACAGAAACCATATCTCCACCATCAATAGAGTAAAGCAAGTTAGCAGAAGCAATACCAGCATCTCCGCCACCAGGGTTTTCATCAATAATAGTAGCTGTAACTGTTCTTGTTTCAGTTGAAAGTGTTGTACCAAGAATATCTACGCCAGAGATTGAAGGAGGAGTGTCGCCAGTGATATCAACAGCAACTGCGAAATCCCAAGCATACATTCTTACCCACCAACCAGGTTGATCAGCAGCTAGACGACCAGCTTCATAATATTTCCAAGTAGGAACGCCAATAGTGTTATCTGACCAGAATCCAATTCTGTCGCCATCTAAAACTGTACCATCATGTATAGCAACAACAGCAAAAATTTCGCCAGCTACAACATCAGCATCGCCAAGACCAGTAGTTGAAAGATCTAACCAGTTATAAACAGGAGCTGTTAATTCAGACGCTACTGCAGTTGTTGGCCAAGCAAAGCCACCATCTGACCATAAGTCATAATCCCAACCATTTGCACCAGGATCAGCATTATCTGTCCAAGGTGGTAATTGTTGTCCTTCTGCACCAGCAACCCAGTTACCAGTTGCTTCTTCACCAAAGTAATCAGCTTCGTTGAAACCGTCACCAGTTGAAGGATAATATCCTTGATATTCAGCAGCACCGAAAGCTTTTAGATCTTCAATTGTCCAGTTTAATTTAATAAGTCTTAAACTAACTGTAGCATTTGCAGAACCTTCATCATCAGAAACAGTATAACCAATACCTTTAATAGTCATATCAGCAGTAGCTTCAAAATATGTAAACATCACATCTTGACCATTAAAACCAAAGTTTGTGTTAAAAGCACCACCAAGAGGGCGGTAATTTATTGTATCAAGTTTACCAGCAGCAGTAAAGTTAGCAGGTGCAATAACCGATTTTGCTAAATTTCCTTTGAAGTTAGTAACTTTAGAAACTTTTAAAGCTTCTTGTAGAGAACTAGCTTTCGCTAATTTTGTTTTGTCACCATTAGGTTTCAAAATATGCATATTTTGAGCCATTGTGAAACTTGCAAATAAAGCAAGTACTAGTGAAATTGTAAAAAGTCTTTTAAACATAGGTTTCTCCTTGTTCATTAAGAAATAGTGAATTAATTGGTGTTAAAAAAAAATTTAAAGCTATTGGAACTTTCTTGAAAGGCGTTCGTCATAAAGGATGTAAAAAAAAGTAGAATTGTTTTCAAGTCGTCTCAGCTTTATTATAAAATATACTACAACGGAACTAAAATAATACATTTGAATTTATTAGTCAAGCATGTTTTATAGTGCTTTTTAAAGAAAATTTTATTATAAAAAATATTTACAAATGCAAAACAGTTAATGAAATTAGGGACTTTATAATACCAACAAAGATATCGCACAGTATTCTAAAGGCTTCTGGCATCCTTTAACATTAAAAGTGTGCTAAAGATAGTATAAGTTTTTTTTTTTGTCAAGGGATATTTTAATACCCTAAATAAGCTAATAGGTACTGTAAGCCTATAGTTTTTTGTTTAGAACAAATAATTCATGAAAAACAATACGCAAATTGTAAATTTCGAATACTCTCCAAATTCTAATTTCTAAGTTCCAAACATTTTACAAACATGATTCGTGCCTTTACTACTGTTTATCTTTTGAGAATTTAACTCTGTTATTTGTTTGGAATTTCTATTTTCGGATAATATTATTTTATATCAATTTATAGAAGTTGAAGAGAGTTTATTAATGTGTCTTGTTGTAACTCCGAGCTGGAGCAAATAAAGGGTACAGGGATTTTTTGTGAAAAATCCCTGAATAAAAAAGATAGGTTAATTAAAGAACAGCCTGCAGTTTTTCAACAAATGATGCTTTTGGTAAAGCTCCAATAATTGTATCAGCAACTTCACCATTTTTAATTATTAAAACTGTAGGAATACTACGCACGCCATACTTAATAGCTGTTTCTTGATTTGAATCAACATCAAGTTTTCCAACTTTTGCCTTGCCTTCAAACTCAGTAGCTAAATCTTCAATAATAGGTGCTATCATTCTACAAGGTGCACACCATGCTGCCCAGAAATCAATAACAACTGGTAAATCAGATTGTAATACTTCTGCTTCAAAATTCCCATCTGTAAATTCGATTGGTTTCATTTTCTCTCCACTTAATTTAAATTAAAAATTTTATATTCTAACCTGCTATGATACTATCTTAATTAATGTCATTCCGTGATACTCTTACACGGAATCTAATTTCTAAACAAGATTCCCGATAAAATTTTTCGGGAATGATAAATAAAAAATATTATCTCTTCAATACTTATTTAATTGGACGAGCGATTTTTTCGCCAGTGTAATTAACAATGTATTCACCACCATCAACTTGAAGCACGTTGCCAGAAATCCAATCAGCTTTTTCATCCATCATCATAACTATTGTATTTGCAACATCCATTGCCAAAGTTAATCTTGAGCCAGGATTTTTAGCTTTTGCAGCATCCATCATTTTGTCATTTCCCGGAATTTTTCTTAATGCAGGAGTATCTGTAACACCAGCCATAATTGCATTGGCAGTAACACCCATTACACCTAACTCAGCAGCTAATTGTCTAATATGAGATTCCAAAGATGCTTTTGCCGCAGAAACAGCTCCATACGATGGAAATATTGTTTGAGAACCTGCACTTGTTAATCCAAATATTCTAGCTTTATTTGCGAGAAGATCACGTTCAACTAAACCTTGAACCCAATAAACCAATGAATGCGCCATAACGTCAAGAGTCATTTCCATTTGTGCTTTAGTAACACGAGTTCCCATGTCCTTAGAGATAAATGGTTTTAATGTACCAAAAGCCAATGAGTGAAGAACAACATTAATTTGTTGTATCTCCTTTTTCCCTTCAAACATCTCTTTTATTTCATCAAGTGTATCGTTTCGTCTTAACTGGTCAGCTGCATTCATATTGAAGTATAATGCTTTTTGACCAGTACGCTCAATTTTTTTTACAATCGCTCTTACATTTGGCATTGTTACTTGTCTATCAAGATGAATACCAAAGATATTATACCCAGCTTTTGCTAATTCAACAGCTGAAGCTCCGCCAAAACCACTTGACGCACCTAATATTAAAGCCCATTTTTTGACCATGTCTTTCCTTACTTTTTTAATTTTGAACCGTAAATTTACTAAAATTGATTCGCTAAATCAATTTATTAGGATGAAAGGTATTTTAAACTGTTTTCACCAAGCAAACCAAGTAACTCATTAATAGATGAATCTGAAATTGATATTTTTTGGTTTAAGTAAAAATCTCTTTTTGTTCCATTGGTCCTCAATCTTAAATAAACTGGAATCGAACCAGAATGAGCGACTAGAATTTTTTTTATTTTAGCAATAGTGTCTTCATTATGATTCTCAGAGTTCATTATTAAAAAGACCTTCTTTGCAAATTTGTCCCTTGAATCCTCAAGGGGATATGCACTCTCAGCATGTATCTTAATTGAATCACCTGTACTTTCTAAATTACCTCTTACCAAAACTGTAGATTCAGGCATTAGACAAGTTCCAAATTCTTCATAAACTTTTGAAAACATTAAACATTCGCACGAGCCTGAGAAGTCATCTATTTTAAAGAAAGCCATCTCTCTACCAGAGCGATCAATTTTAGTTCGGAATTCCGTAACAACTCCAACAGCTACAACAAATTCCTTTCCCTCAAAAGTTTCAGCTTCTCCTAGGTGAACTGATGCGAATGAATTATACTCCAACTCAAATTTCCTTAGTGGATGATCGGAAAGATAGAAGTTAAGAACTTCTCGTTCTTTTGCCAACCTAACATTAGATGGCCAATTCTCTATATTTGGTAATTTTGGTTCTTCAATATCAATTGCATCAGCATCATCCCCAAACAAACCGCCACTCATAGATTCCTTCGCACTCTGATATTTTGAACCATAACTCAGGGCAACTTCAATAGCAGCAAAATTCTGTGCTCTACTACCAACCAAATTATCAAAACCACCTGAAAGAACAAACCCTTCAAATGCTCTTTTATTAATAACTCGAGTATCAATATTTGAAGCCATATCGTAAATGGTTGTAAAATCTCTTCCTAGTTTTTCACGAGCAATTTTTAATGATTCAACTGCAGGTGCTCCTACATTTTTAATTGCCTTCATTCCAAAAATAATTTTATCCCCATCTACATTAAAATCGACAGATGGTTTATTCACATCAGGAGGGAGTACCTCAACTTTCATTTTACGGCATTCTTCCAAAAGCATCGAAACTTTATCAGAATTTCCAAATTCGTGAGTTAGGTTGGCAGCTAAAAATTCAGGCATATAATTGGCTTTCATATATGCAGTTTGGTAGGCAACATAACTATAAGCTACAGCGTGACTTTTATTAAATCCGTAGTTCGCAAATTTATCAATGTTGTCAAATATTTCAGAAGCAATTTTTGCAGGAATATCATGTGTATCCTTTGCTCCTTTAATAAATATTTCACGTTGCTCTTTCATTGCAGTTAAATCTTTTTTACCCATTGCACGACGAAGAATATCGGCATCTGCGAGACTCATTCCTGCAACTTGGTTTGCTAATTTAATTACTTGTTCCTGATAAACAATAATTCCATAAGTTTCACTCAATATTGGTTCTAATACTGGATGTAGATATTTAACCTCTTCCCTTCCATGCTTACGATTTATGAACATCTCAATAAATTCCATTGGACCCGGACGATAGAGGGCATTCATTGCTGCTAAATCTTTTATACTTGTTGGCTTCAAATTTTTTAGATGTTCACGCATTGCACCAGATTCAAACTGGAAGACACCAGTAGTTTGTCCTTTAGAAAACAGTTCAAAAGTTTTTTTGTCTTCAATTGGAATATCATCAGCAACTAACTTGACTCCCCTATTCTGTTCAACAAGTGTTATCGCATCACGAATAATTGAAAGAGTTCGCAAACCAAGAAAGTCCATTTTCAACAATCCCGCACTGGCTTCAAGTTCTTTCATGTTAAACTGTGTAACTAAATCTCTTGATGAACCAGCAGTAGCTAGTGCAACATAGTCACTAACAGGTCCCGGTGCTATTACAACACCAGCAGCGTGTTTGGAATTATTCCGGTTCATCCCTTCTAATACTTGTGCGTATTTTATCAAGTCTTGAATTTGTGGATCTTTAGAAGTTTTTACCCATTTTAGTTCAGCAACTTCCTTAAGTGATTTTTCAATTGAATAGACTTTTCCAAACTTTGAAGGAATGTGCTTGGTAATACTAGTTACTGTCGGAATAGAAATTTTAAGAACTCTTGCAACATCTTTCAGCACTGCCTTAGATGATAGTCTGTTAAAAGTTACAATCTGACAAACAGAATCTTCGCCATATTTCTCTTTCACATAATCTATTACTTCACCACGCTGATCATCAGCAAAATCAATATCAATATCGGGCATTGATTGACGAGCTGGATTTAAGAATCGCTCAAACAGCAAATCGTAATCAAGCGGATTAACATTGGTGATGCGCAATGCATATGCCACCAAACTACCGGCAGCACTACCTCTACCAGGCCCAACCGGAATATCCATATCTTTTGCAGCATTTATAAAATCTGCTGTAATCAGAAAATATCCTGGATACCCCATGTCATTGATTACGCTTATCTCGAAATTAAATCTATCCCATATTTCTTTTGTAATCTCTTTCCCTTTATACCTCTCTTCCAAGCCCTCCTTTGCAAGTATCTCTAAGTACTCTTCCAAATTTTTTGCTGGTGAATCTTCTGGGATGGGGAACTCTGGGAAATATAAACCTCCAAATGTAATATTGTCATCAATCTTGTTCGCAATCTCAACTGTATTAGAAATGGCTTCTGGATATTTCGGAAAAAGTGCAACCATCTCTTCGGTTGATTTAAAATAGATTTCATCCGTTCTGTAACGAAGTTCTTTATAATCTTTTTCGCCTGTTTTATCTGCCATCAACAAAAGAATATTATGAGCAATTGCATGTTCTTTTTTTACATAGTGAATATCATTAGTAGCAACTAATTTTATATCAAGCTCTTTAGCAAGTTTAGGGATTTCATTACGGAATACTTCATCGCCATCCATCCAATGTTCTTGAATTTCGAGGTAGAAGTCATCACCAAATAATTCTTTGAATTCAAGCGCAACCTCTCTTGCTCTCTCTGGATTCCCTTCACGAAAAGGGGCTGCTACAATTCCACCCATACACGCAGACGTTGCAATCAATCCCTCATGATATTGTTTGAGGAGTTCCATATCGATTCTTGGTTTGTAATAAAATCCTTCAGTGAAACCAAGTGATACAAGTTTTGTGAGATTTTTATAGCCAACATCATTCTTCGCTAATAATATCAGGTGTTTATAATGCTTGGACCTTTTCTTTCCAGCCGTTTTTTCTCCACGTGCAAATCGGGAGCCTTCCGAAACAATATATATCTCTGTCCCAAGTATCGGTTTTATTCCAGCCTTTTTCGCTTTCTTATAAAACTCTGATACTCCGTACATCACTCCGTGATCTGTAAGAGCTAATGCTTTTTGATTATTTTCAACTGCAGCATTTATTAATGTATCGACAGTGCATGCAGCATCTTGTAAACTATAGTGTGTATGATTATGTAAGTGTACAAATTCACTCATAGTAATTTTTATTTCCTACTTTTAAATTTTAGCCCAGACTACTAATCTGTTCTACAGATACTAGTTTTTTCCAGTGTGACCAAATCCACCTTCGCCACGCTGGCTATCGGATAGTGCTTTTACTTCTATAACATCCGCTACAGAATAACTTGTTAAAACTAGCTGTGCAATTCTATCACCACGATTAACAACAAAATCATTCTTTGAAAAATTGCTCATAATAATTCCTACTTCACCTCTGTAGTCAGAGTCAATTGTACCTGGTGAATTGAGCAAACCAATTCCATGCTTTAATGCTAATCCACTTCGAGGTCTTACCTGAATTTCATATCCAACCGGGATTTCAACTTTTAAGTTTGTGGGAACTAATTTCACTTCGCCAGATTTGATAGTTAGTTTATCATCTATAGCCGCACGTACATCCATGCCTGCACTACCTTCAGTTGCATAGTGCGGTAAAGCTATGTCATTAAATTTTTCTGATATTCTTTTAATATTTAATTTTATTTTATTCATGTTACTCCTATAATTGATCTTTGCCACAAAGGCACGAAGACACAAAAATTTTCATCTTATTATTCTTTTGATTCCATCCTTTATAACTGGGACATTAAAGTTAATAAGAAAACCTAATCTATGATTTGTTAACTTTAGATGACTTAGTAATTGAGAAATCCAAACAGAGTTAACATTATCTACAGCTTTTAATTCACAAATAATAGAATCCTCAACAAGCACGTCCAATCTAAAACCTTCGTCAAATATTATCCCATCGTACTTAATTGGAACACTAATCTGACGTTCACATTTTAATCCTCTCTTTTTTACTTCGTGACTGAAACAAACTTCATAAACTCTCTCCAACAATCCAGGTCCAAGGTTTTTGTGAACATGATATGCTGAGTCTACAATAAGTTTTGCAATTTCCTCTTCTCTCTTAGAAAGTGGTGAAAACTCCATTTTCAATCCTCTATTAATTATTCTTATCCCTTTGTGTCTTCGTGCTTTTGTGTCTATTATTTCAGTTTTCTAACTCTTTACAACTAATTCATAAAATCACTAAATTTTACTAATCAACTTTTTCTAAAAGATTTTACAGTTCTAATCAATTCATCCATCTTCACTATTCTCAAGGCAATAAATGATAATATGAACACAATAAATACTAAAGCTTTAATTCCAACATTCATTGTTTCATTAAACGAGTATATACTAAAAGCTGTAATACCAATAACTAAAAATATTTTTAGAATCTTCGAATACTCATAATCTATCTTGTAATATTTTTGCGACACAATAAACAATCCTCCTGCCATTACTACATAGCTTGCAAGTGTAGCCCAGGCAGCACCCATTATTCCTAACGTTGGAATTAAAGAAAAGTTAACCGCAACATTCACGGCAGCTCCAGCTATTGTAACCAAAGGGAAATATTTAGTTTTCTCCTCAATATAAATTCCAGCAGTAAAATTCATGTAGAGTCCGTTAAAAAGGTAAGCTAACAAAATTACTGGAACAATTGAAAGTCCCTCTAAAAACTCACGTCCAAGTAAAGTTCTTCCTGCAATTTCTATTTGCACAATATTTTCAACAAATAAAGAAAGGAAAGCCCAGCTAACAGCCGAGATAATCAAAAACAAAGTAAATACTTTTGCGAACAATTCCTTTGCATTTTTCTCCTTCGCGTTTTCAAGAAAGAATGGTTGCCAAGCAAAGTTAAACATCTGTACAAAGAGCATCATAAATATTCCAAGTTTGTAATTAGCCCTATATAATCCTAGAGTTGCAGTATCGGTAAGTTTTTCAACAATTGGAACATCGATTACTTGTACCATCATTGAAGTAAAAGCTGCAGCAAGATATGGAATTCCGAACCTTAGCATTTTTTTTAGGACAGAAATATCAATCTTTAACTGGAGTTTTTTAATAATTTCTGGAATTAAAACAACAAAGGAGAAAATGGAGGCAACAAGATTACTTATAAATATTGCCTCAATTCCATAATTAAAAACTAAAATTAGAATAATATTTAACGATAAATTAATAACAATATTTGTGATTTTAATAACAGCAAATTTTTGAGGTTTTCTCTCTAAACGTAGGCTGCTAAAAGGAATTAGAGCTAAAGTATCGAAGAATAAAATGAAAATTACATAAATTAATAGATTTGTATATTCAAGCGGAAGATCAATTCCATTACCTATCGGTATAAGGAAAATATAAAAGAGTATTGTAAATATTGATGTGCTTCCAGTAACAAATAAATATGGAGTTGAAAATGTTGTTTTCTTTTTTTCTTTCTCCGCAAGAGATGTATATTTCATAAAAGCCGCATCCATTCCGTAGATATACACAACATTTATAAAAGCGAGAAATGCATAAACTTTTGTAAAAACTCCAAACTCAATTCTAGTGAAAACATTTGTATAAATTGGGAAAAGCATAAAGCCGAGAAACCTTCCAATCATTGTGCTAACACCATAAACAGCAGTATCTTTGGATAGTTCTTTTAGCTTTTCTAGTATCAATTTGATTTACATTTAGTGGAAAAAGATTGAGTCAAATTAAGAAATTAATAGTTTATAAAAAAATTGACTGCGAAGAATTAATTATATTTGCCTTAGTCTTGTTTGTTCTTAGATATCCAAGACCATAGAAAAAATAACACACTAAGTATTATACTAATAAAACTTATTAAAGATATTGGTGGTAAGCCTCCATGCCATTTTGAAACATTTATCCACCCAGTAAATCCCATTACAAAAAGATGTGCTGTAATTAATAGCCCAACTATTGCTCGTAATAATAACCTACTTCCAAATACTTTTTTGCCATTACGTAAAATCCAGAAACTAAATATAGCTATCACGCCAAACATGATAGTTAATTCTCCAATCAAATTCATTTTTTCTAAACCAAAGAACTTTGGATAATATGCACTTGATAAAATTGAAAGGGATAACAGAACATGTAGAATAGCAGAATACCAAGAAAGGCTTCCCCAATATTTTAGATTCTTCATTTTCCCTTTTTCGTAGCTAATACTTGCGAAAAGCAGAAAAATAGTAGATGCCATTGAAATAGATTTGTTTAACAAGTAAGTTGG